>OHSK01000007.1_pt1 | contig 214829 bp, 187 predicted proteins | sample 1578701 | NCBI WGS metagenome assembly OHSK01 (sample SAMEA3879503, study PRJEB24766) | human gut metagenome | biome: human-associated habitat; feature: feces | place: USA | collected 1985/1987
AACATGGATCACGCCCCGCTTGTCGGAAACTTCCGGGGCTCAACAGAGAAAAAACGTAAATTACAGGGCATTTCGTAACGTAGGCTATAATAAATGCCGCGATGCCCACCGCGGAAGGATGTTCCGTTTGCTGTGGACGTTCGTGGATTTGAAACTACCATCCGCAATGAGCCACGCTATTCATAAGATTGTCAGCAAAGAACGCTGCCAATCTTATTTCATATCGCGGCATAAGTAAAGACAGCGAATTGTGCGCAAGCGCCCATCGCTGTCTTCACTATGCCTATGCGCGGCTCATTGCTCGCGTAGCTTTCCATTCATCATACAAAAAAGGCATACTCGCGTATGCCTTTTTCTATCGTATCATCCTATAATTAACCTTTCATCTGAGCGGCAACTTCTGCTGCGAAGTCTTCGTTCTTCTTTTCCATGCCTTCGCCAACTTCGAAACGAACAACCTTAGCGATGGTCAGAGCCTTGTTAACGCTCTCCAGGTACTTAGCTACGGTCTGCTTGCCATCCTCAGCCTTAACGTAGGTCTGATCTAACAGGCAGATCTCCTTCAACTGCTTGGATACACGACCGTCTGCCAGACCCTTGAAGATCTTGTCAGATACGATAGCGTCCTTGTCAGCCATAGCCAGCTCAGCCAGAGCAGCTACAGCTTCTTTGGACAGAAAGTTGAACAGGTAGTTCATGTTGCTCTTCTTCTCTTCGTAGATAGCCTTGTCCTCATCGCTCCATGCAGAACTGTTCATAGCCTTGTCGATCAGCTTGTTCAGAATGGGCTTAGGCAGGGATGCAGGATCGTTCAGAGCTGCGTCAACAGTGATCTCCTGTAACTTAGCCAGCTCTTCTGCGGAAATATCATTTCTGCTGATGTAGGTAGGATTCATAGCTGCTACCTGCATAGCGATGTTGGTCAGTGCTTCTCTTGCTGCGTCATCAGATGCGCCGTTAGCTGCAACGATAACACCGATACGGCCGCCACCATGGATGTAGGATACTGCTACATCTCCGGCTACCTTCTCGAAACGGCGAATGGACAGCTTCTCACCGATGGTAGCAGTCTTCTCTACCAGAGCATCCTTAACGGTTGCGCCTTCGAAAGGAACTGCTAACAGTGCTTCGATATCTTCGCCATCCTTGCCACCCTGTAAATCGGAAGCAAGTGCTGCTGCATTAACAGCCTCTACGAAAGAAGTAAAGGTCTCGTTCTTTGCAACGAAGTCGGTCTCGGAGTTTACTTCGATTACGCAAGCGGTCTTGCCGTCTGCGGAGATAGCTGCACGAGCAACACCTTCTGCTGCGATACGGCTTGCTTTCTTCTCAGCCTTAGCCTGTCCGTTCTTTCTCAGGAACTCAACAGCTGCGTCCATATCTCCATTGGTCTCGTTCAGAGCCTTCTTACAATCCATCATACCAGCGCCGGTCATTTCACGGAGCTCTTTTACCATAGATGCGGTAATTGCCATTTTTTTATCCTCTCTTCTTAATTAATATATTATCCTCAAGAACCCAGACCGTAATGACAGGCATCGCAATCTGGGTTCCTATGCTTTTCTTATGGAATCGGATTATTCAGCGTCAGCTGCAACCTCTTCGATATCCTCAGCCTCGGTAGCAACGTCAGCGTCACTGTATACAGCTTCGCCCTGCTTTGCTTCGATCACAGCATCAGCCATCTTGGAAACGATCAGCTTAACGGCTCTGATAGCGTCATCATTACCGGGGATGATGTAATCCAGCTCTTCAGGATCACAGTTGGTATCACCGATACCAATCAGAGTGATGCCCAGTGCATGAGCTTCCTGTACGCAGATTCTCTCCTTCTTGGGATCTACAACGAAGATAGCGTCGGGAACTCTGGTCATGTTCTTGATACCGCCCAGGTTCTTCTCCAGCTTCTCCCATTCTTTCTTTAACTGAATAACTTCCTTCTTAGGCAGTACATCGAAAGTACCGTCCTGAGACATGGTCTCGATTGCATGCAGTCTTGCGATACGGGACTGGATGGTTCTGAAGTTGGTCAGCATACCACCCAACCATCTCTCGTTTACATAGTACATACCACAACGCTCAGCCTCAACCTTTACAGCGTCCTGTGCCTGCTTCTTGGTACCAACGAACAGAATAGTGCCACCCTGTGCGGCGATCTCGGATACTGCCTTGTAAGCCTCGTCAACCTTTACAACGGACTTCTGCAGGTCGATGATGTGGATACCGTTTCTCTCGGTGAAGATGTAAGGAGCCATCTTAGGGTTCCATCTTCTGGTCTGATGTCCAAAATGAACACCTGCTTCAAGTAACTGCTTCATAGAAATAACGCTCATGTCTTTACCTCCATTTGGTTAAAATCTTCCGCATTTCTTTTCTGCCGGGACGCGTTAAGAACCCGGTTAGCTCTGGCGAAGACCTCTGCATTTTGGCAGGAGCACCATCGTCAAATCGAAAGGCGTGTTTTTTGTCACAACAGTGCGATTATAACATAGGAAAACCCCTATGACAAGGGGTTTTTAATGTTTTCCTGTGATTATTTTAGCAATTTCCTCTTCGGAAGTCCCGGGAGCGATCTCATATGTGCCGGGATTGATACTGCGGCTGTAGCCGTTGTTGCATAAATAATTGTCAAATGCCTTTGCATTCTCCACCAGTCCGGCCTCATAGAGCCGTCTGCTGGCACTGCCGGAATCATCGCCTCTCTGGATTGTTATGCTGGCGGTCTGTGTCCGCTGTGGTGCTTCGGTTACTTCCGGCTCTGCGGTTGTCTCCGGTCCCACCGTCTTTTCAGGTTCCGCCGTCTTCTCAGGCTCTGGCTCTGCTGTAGCTTCCGGTTCCTGAGTTGTCTCCGGTTCCGCCGTAGCCTGTGTCTCTGCGGGAACCGTGGTCTCCGGTTCCGCTTCTATATTGTTCTGTTCCTGTGTCTGCGTGGTTTCCTCCGGTGTGCCTTCCGTCGGCTGTTTTGCACTGTCTTGCAGTGCCGCCAGCGTCAGTTCACTGCTGTCCACCATTCCAAGTTCTGCCGCACGCTCTCTGATCTGGTCATCCGTCATGATCTGGGATGTCTGATCCTGCCGGTTGGAAAAACTGATTCCCAGGATCAATGCCGTCACGATCATACCGATTCCGAGACCTCGCAGATAATATTTTAATTTCATCGATATCTCCGTCCTTAATTCACACGATTACTGTCAGGCCTTATACAGGTCGATCACAAGCTTTACTTCACCGACACCCAGCCCCAGTTCCTTGGCAATCGCCACTGTGGATTTGCCCTGTCTGTGCATTTCCAGAATCTTCTCGTTATTGTTCTGACCTTCTTCTGCAGTCTCCCCCATGAATCCGATCTCCGGGGAGCCGGACGGCTCTATCGTCTCTGCCGGTTCCTGTACTTCTATCAGCTGTTCTTCCGTCACATTCTCCTTCTGTGTCTTCACGTTCTCTTCCGCTTTGACCTTAGCCTTGTCTTCTGCCGCCTTCACTGCCTTATCCATTTTGGATACGGTATCTTTGATATTGGCATGCTTATTGTTCAGCATATCGTATAAAAACATGGCTTCCTCATGGTTCTTGTGAATCTCCTGCAATACCGTATCGGAATATTCACTCACTGCCATGATCTTTTCATTGGTCAGACGTTCCAGGGAACGTTCCGCCTTCTCCAGCGCATCTTCCGAGGTCTCGTCCATTTTATCCTGCATCTGACTGCGAACTGTCTGCATTTCTTCTTCCATAAGACCTTTGATCTCTTCTTTTGCTGCTTCTTTATTGATTCCGCTTTCTTTTCCGGAAGGCAATAAAAAACTTCCTATAAATATTACGATTCCTGCAATCAGCAGAACCACTTCTAATATACCCATACTGCTTTTCCTTTGTATTCTCAGATCTTAATGTCAAATCCCTGATGCTGTTTCGTCACCACCACACCATCTTTTTCGGAATTTTCTTTTTTCCGGTGTTTACCACCGTTACCGGCATACTCATTCTTTCCTTTTTCCTTGGCATCATACTGCCCCGTATACCAGTCTGCATTATCACTGCTGTGCACTTCTCTGGTCCGCTGTTCACTCTGTTTCTGTGCATGCTCTCCCAGCGTCATCTGTTGAAATGCACCCTTATTGTCTTCATTCTGCTTCATCGTCGTGTAATCCTGCGTTCGCGGGATCGACGCAACCTCCAAAGATCCAAACGACATAAGACATTCCTCTTTTCTGCCATTTTCTGTTCCTGCAACAATCTGCTGCCGGTTACAGTGGTGTGGACTTCACATCTCCGTCAATGCGCTCGAACCGGCAATAATGATAGGTACTCTTCACCTGCATGGAAGAATCTCCGATGATGATCGTAGTACCCGGGTACACTTCTCCCCGTACCTGCACCATGGCCCGCTCCTGCGGATTGAACTCCAGCTGCAGTTCCTGCATACGCCGGTTCTTTTCCTCCAGACTCTTATTGAGTGTCTCCATGGAAGCTGCAGTGTTTCTGAGATAGTTGATCTGATCCGGTGTAAAACGGACTCCCTTGCTCTTTTTTTCTGCAAAATTCGCAAGGATCGGCTGCAGACTGCGGATATTCTTCACAATCTCGGAGACTTCCTTCTGCATCTTCATATATTCTGCCTTTTTCTCCGGATCCACACCAACTTCCACTACCGTCGGCGCTCCCAGCATTGCCCCCAGCGTCTTAACCTCTATCTTCTGTCCGGCACGTACATGACCGCCGGTGATAAATCCTCGCTTGCCGGTTACCTGGATCTCTGTTGCCGCTATCACATTGCTGTGCAGGATCGACTCCGTGCTGACATAGCCTCCGGCACTGGCTGTAGCATTCTCCAGGAATTTTGCCACAATATTGCCCCCAGCTTTCAGCGTACCCTTTGCCATACCATTCATTCCGCGGGCAATGATGATATTGCCCCCAGCCTCAATGTAGGCACCTTCCACGACACCGCTTATGATCACATTGCCGCCTGCCCGGATGACAAAATTGGAGGAAACATTGCCATTTACCTGTACGCTTCCCTCAAAATCAATATTTCCGGTAGATAAATCCACGTTTTCCACTTCGTAAACATCCGATACAAACACCTTTCCCTCTACCAGGGAAACATGTCCGTCTACCAGGGAAGTGAGTCTTCTCCGGTCTTCGGAAATCTCTATATTATGACCGAACTCCAGATGGGCTTTTTTCACCTGTCTGGGCCGGATCTTGGCACCCTGTACGGTAGTTCCGTACTCTCCCTCGTCCTCCGGAATGACCTCTGCCAGCAGCTGTCCCTTTTTACAGGGGTTGATCATGTTCAGATGGAAATAATCCACCGTTCCGTCATCTTTTAACGTCGGCTGTGCATGGACATCCGTATTAAAATAATATTTGATATAGGCATCTGTGCCATGTCTGGGTTCTTTTCCCCGGGCCACTACCAGATCGGTGCAATAAATTCCGTCAGACATAAAATGATCCTGCAGAACACTCATCTGGATTCCATAGACAATATTCCGGAACCGGAGATCTTTGATCACACTGTCCATTGTTGCCCGTTTCCCGGTCTGTGAAGCCGGATAGAACCGTACGATTGCCTGCAAATTGTCCTCACTGACTTCTATACGACAGGATTCCTCGATTTCCGGACAATCCTTTCGTTCCAGAAAGCAGACCGCGTCTTCTTCTGCGAGTATCGCCTTTTTAATGGACATGGAATCATAAGGTATGGATTGTCTGTCCAGATAATCCATTACCTCCTGCAGTCTTACGTCCTCTCCTCCATCCTTGGGTTGGAAGATCTGTAATCCATAACCTCCCGGTGTTCTCACCACTTGAAAATAGCCATTCTGCATACGCCTTTTCCTCTGCCTTCCCATCCCGCATTCCATTACGGGTCAACGAGGTTCTACAAAAGTCCCATGTAGTCTCCCATTTTTGTCTTCATTTTCTGTAAAGCACGGGTATGTAGCTGGGATACCCTGGACTCCGACACCTCCAGAATGTTACTGATTTCCTTCAATGTCAGATCCTCATAATAATATAGCGTAACTACTTTCTTTTCCTTTTCCGTCAGAAGTTCCAGTGCTTCTCCCAGAACCTTGGTCAGTTCTTCTTTTTCCACACTTTCTTCCGGACCATCAAAACGTGCTGTCATATGTCTGCTATAATCCTGTGAGACATCACTTCCCTGATCCATATACTCGTTCAGGGATATCAGGCCGGTGATCTTCATCTGGGACTGCCAGTCCAGATATTCCTCTGAAGAAATTCCCAGTCCCGCTGCAATGTCTTCATCCGTTGCACTGCGTCCCGTGGTCTGTTCCACTTCCTTGATGACCGCGTCGATCTTCTTCTGCCGTTGTCTTATCGTTCGGGGAATCCAGTCCATTTTACGGATCTGGTCCAGAATGGCTCCCCGGATCCTCAGACTGGCATAAGTCTCGAACTTTACCTCTTTGAGGCAGTCGAACTTGTCAATGGCATCAATCAGTCCAAAAATCCCGTAACTGACCAGGTCTTCGTAATCCACATTATAGCCCAGATACATACTCAGCCGTCCCGCTACTGCCTTGACTAGCGGAGCATACTCCAGTATCAACTGTTCTCTGGTCTCCGGTCGTTTATTAGCAGCATATTCTTCTAATAACCTTTTCTTACCGGCTTCATCCATTCGAATCGCTTACACCCTTCTGCGCTGTGTCCTCCTGTGACCCAGCAGCTTCTTCCTCTTGTAAAGCCTTCTCTTTTTCTTCCTGCTCCTGTTTTGCCTTCTCTTCATTCTGTCTGTCGAACCGGTCCAGCAACAGCCGGATCACACTTCCCAGACAATAAAACAGCAGCATAACAGTAAAAAGTGCCACAAGACTTGCCAGTAACGAATAACTTCTCACCAGCGTTACGATCCAGGTACACGCACCTGCGATCAGCATCAAAAGCAATGGCATATTCTTTCTGTTCATAATTTACCCATCCGGTCATCCATCCTTAAATGATGGACTCACTCTTTCCTACCGCACGAATATGGAACTCTCCGGTCTCCGGATAAAAAGTTACGGTTCTTCCGTAATTCTTACCTGTATCCTGTGCCAAAATAGGAATACTGATCTCTTTCAGTTTCTTCTTCACAGCCTCCACGTTACGGTCCCCCACCTGCATCATGTCGTTTTTCCCCTGAAACGTGAACATAGTAGCTCCGCCAGCAATCTTGGCAACCATTCTCGCTTTTTTGGCTCCCAGCTTCTCCATCTGTCGTACCAGTTCATCGATTCCGGTATCTGCAAATTTTGCAATGTTCTGACTGCTGTTACGGATCGTAGTGCTGTCCGGCAGCATAATATGTGCCAGACCGCCTATTTTTGTCACCGGGTCGCGGATTGCGATTCCCACGCAGGAGCCCAGTCCCAGAGTTGTCACTCCATCTGGGCTTACACAGGTCTTCAGGTCCGCCATCCCTACTTTAATAATCTCGCTCATTCTGCTCCCCTTCTTCTGCGCTTCTGAATCTATGCTATAGGTATTCCCAAAGATGTCAGAATCTTCGGGTAGGATTCAATATCGGGAACCAGAATAAAATATCCGTCGATCTCAACTTCGTCATAAAACTGAGATTGTATCAGCAGAATCTTGTCTCCCAATGTTCCGAATTCAATGGCTGGAACACTGAGAATAGCTCCTGCCATATCCAGTGTCAGAGACGGTGGGGTAGGAATAATGGTCAGATTCGTCATCATGGACAGGGAATTCAGGTAAGCTCCCGTAATAATGTTGCCGATCTCCTGCATGGCAGAAAATTCGATCTCGGAGAACCCTTCCTGCTGTACCATGTCTCCCATGATCTTATGGAGAAGATGCTTGGCGCTGCCCTGTTCTACCAGAAACATCATGCTGCCGGTGATATCTCCTTCCACTCCCAGGAAGACACCGACCATTACCTGCTCTTCTCCTCCCATCAATGCTCCTACTTCGTTGAAATCCAAAAGCTTTACCTGCGGTACCTTCATATCTACCTTACAGTTCAGCATCTGGGAGAGTGCTGTCATAGCGTTGCCCGCTCCAATGTTGCCAATTTCTTTTAAAACGTCCAGATATGTTTCCGAAACTTTCTCTAAACTCAGATCTCCCATGGATCAGTCTCCTTTATGCATTTTCCTCCAATGTGATGGAATTCAGATCCAACAGAGAGATCAGTTCCCCATTGTGTTTGCCTACACCTGTAATAAAGCTCTTTTTGCTCTCAGCGGTATTCTGTGATAATTTCTCAATCTCACTGCTTCCCAGAGTCACTACTTCTCTTACTTCATCCACAATGATTCCTACACTGCCCTGCTGTTCCTGCTTCAGAATGATGATTCTGGTAGCACGGGTCAGTTCGTCTGCCTCCAGTCCCATCTTCACGCGAAGACTCATGACCGGCAGAACCTCACCACGCAGATTGATGACACCTTTTAAATATGCGGGTACCTTGGGCACTCTGGTGATATGCTGCATTCTTACAATATTGTCAATGTATCGGATATCGATACCGTACTGCTCATCTCCGAGGCGGATCACAATATACTGGAAAAAATCCTCCTCAACTTTACGCTCGTCTCCGGCCTTTAAAGTTTCTTTCATGCTAAGTTCTTCCATAACTGTCATCTCCCTCCTTACAGTAATGCGTTGGCATCCAGGATCAGTGCTACTTCGCCGTCACCAAGGATCGTTGCACCACTGATGAATTTGCACTGCTTGATGTATTTGCCAAGAGACTTTATAACGATCTCCTGCTGTCCGATCAGTTCGTCGATAACCAGACCTGCCATCTTATCGCCCTTCTTGACAATGACAACGATCAGGTTGTCCTCAGGGGATCTGGTACTCTCTACATCCAGTACCTCAGTCAGACGGATCAGAGGAATCACGGTTCCTCTCAAGTTGATCACTTCTTTGTTCTCTACCAGTTTGATATCGTTGGGAGAGATATCTTCGATCGTCTGGATGGATCCCAGAGAGATCGCATATTTTTCTCCTCCTACGACTACCATCAGTGCCTGGATAATTGCAAGGGTCAGAGGCAGTCGAATGGTCCAGGTACTTCCCTCTCCCCACTTGGATTTCACTTCCACTTCACCGCTTAAGGATTCGATCTTGGACTTAACAACATCCAGACCTACACCTCTGCCGGAAACGTCGGTCACCTTCTCAGAAGTAGAGAATCCAGGCTGGAACAGCAGGTTGATAATATCCTTCTCAGACATATTAGCAGCCTGCTCCGTGGTTACCAGATTACGTTCGATTGCTTTATTCTTAACAGCTTCTACATCAATACCGTTACCATCATCCCTTACTTCGATGACTACGTTATTACCATCCTGATAAGCATCCAGGAAGATAGATCCCTGTTCCGGCTTGCCACGCTGTGCACGTACCTCTGCGGATTCCAGACCATGGTCTGCGGAATTACGAAGCAGATGCATCAGAGGATCTCCGATCTCGTCTACTACGGTACGATCCAGTTCGGTCTCTTCACCACTCATATACAATTCCATCTTCTTGTCCAGCTTCTTGGACAGATCACGGATCATTCTGGGGAACTTCACAACAACGCTCTCAATAGGTACCATTCGTACCTTCATTACAGATTCATGAAGGTTCGTGGTTACGTTTTCCAGATACTCGATCTGCTCATTGAATGCGGAATTATTGCCCTGGTCATTGCTGGACGCAGCTACCAGAGAGTTCTTGGCAATGATCAGCTCACTTACCAGATTCATCAGGGAATCCAGTTTTTCAATATCTACACGCACGGTACGGTTGACGACCGGCTTATTGGCGGGTTTCTTTTCCGGTGCCTTGGCTGCGGCTACAGGCTTCTTTTCTTCCTTCTTGGGCTGTTCTGCAGCCTTGACCTCTGCCACTGCTTCCTTCTTCTCTTCTGCGGGTTCGATTGCTTCCTCTTCCGCATGGTAATTCTTGGTCTTCTCCAGTTCCAGTACCGCACCGGTTACCTGTGCGATCTCAGATACGCTCTCTGCGGACTTGATAATATCATCCAGAGAGTAATCAGACAGAACGATCAGTGTGAAGTCCTTGTCGAACTTCTCATCCTCTACATCCTGTGCGCTGGGCATGGATACGATGATCTCACCTTTTTCCTCCACTGCCTTGAATACCAGGAATGCTCTTGCGGCCTTCAGGATACAGCTTTCCTGTACCACTACATTGATGCCGTATACATTTTTACCCTGCTTCATAGCCTCTTTGATCACACGGATCTGGCTGTCATCAAAAGCAATGTCATTCCATTTTTCACCACCGTCTGCGCCGGATTCAGCTGCAGGTGCTGTGGCAGTGGGAGCCTCTTCCTTGGCAGCGGGAGCCTCCTCCGTCTTGCCATCGTTTAAAATATCATTCAAGGCCTTGATCAGATTCTCATTGTCGTTGGTTCCCTCATCAGAGGTCTCCTGAATATTGTTCTTGTACTCTTCCAGAGCATCCAGACACTGGAACAATACATCGATCATTTCCGGTTTTACTTTAATATTGCCGTTACGTACTTCCGAGAACACATTCTCCATGTCATGGGTCAGGTTCTGCATACGCTTGTAGCCCATGGTTCCTGCCATTCCTTTCAGGGAATGCGCGGCACGGAATATCTCATTGATATTGTCCATGTTTTCAGGATCTGACTCCAGTTCCAGAATCTGTGTGTTCAAGTTCTGCAGATGTTCATTTGTTTCATCCAGAAAAATTTCAAGATATTGGCTTACGTCCATCTCTTCCTCCATTCTGCCGGTCACGGTATTGCCGGAAACGGCATATATTGCTTGCTACTTTACTACTCCTACATGCAGTATGATCTCCTGGGCGATCTGATCTAACGGTACTACCTGATCTGCCAGCCCGGCTGCGATGATACTCTTAGGCATTCCAAATACTACGCTGGTATCCTGATCCTGTGCGATCACATAGGACTTTTTGGAAGCTTTCAGTTTCCCGATTCCTTCCGTTCCGTCCGCTCCCATTCCCGTCATAACGGCACAGACTACCGAATCAAAGCGGCTGGTCTGCAGGGACTCATACATATAATTGGCACAGGGTCTGACACCTTCCCTGTAAGGTTCCTCCGACAGATGCAGCGTATGGCGTCCAGCCGGGGATGTGACAACATTAAGGTGTTTGCCGCCCATGGCGATGTAGACCCATCCCTTTTTCAGTTCTTCTCCCTCTGCTGCTTCCTTTACATGAAGCTGGCTCAAATTATCCAGCCGTTCTGCAAGGGATGCTGTGAATCCCACAGGCATATGCTGTACTACCAGCACCGGTGCATCCAGATTCGCCGGCAATAAGGGAATCACCGACTGGAGAGATTTCGGGCCTCCTGTGGAACTGGCAATGGCTACGACCTTGCTACCCGACACGCTGACCGGATGATGATTGATGATCTTCATCATCTCTTTTACCGTGCCTTTTTCCTCGGTAAGCTTCGCTTCCTCGGCAAATACCGGCAGTTTGCTGTTCGCTACCACATTCAGTGTCCGCAGGAATTCTCTGCGGAAATTCTCACCACGACAGTCTACTGCGCTGTCCGGCTTATGTACAAAATCCAACGCTCCCAGTTCCAGAGCATCCAGAGTGGTTCTGGCGCCTTCCTTCGTATCGGTGCTGGCCATCATCACACGGGCGGGAATCTTGTATTTACGCAGCTCCTGTAAAAGCTGCAGGCCGTTCATACGCGGCATATTCACATCCAGGACAACTGCGTCGTAACTGTTTCGGCTCAACAGATCGAATGCTTCCAATCCGTCTTTTGCCCGGTCAGCCACCTGGAACCTTATGTCAGTATCTATTATATCACACAGCACTCTTCTCATGAGTGCAGAATCATCAACAACCAGTATTTTTTTTGGCATTAGTCCAATCTCTCCTTTTTACGACTCTTACGCTCTTCTTCAAAAATAAAGCGGATGATTTCTTCTCTTGTATTTACGTCCAGGTTATAGTACTGTACCCGGTGTTCGAACGTCCCCTTGCGTTTCTCCAGTTCTCTTACCGCCAGTACTTTGCCTACCACCTCGTACTTTTTCTGTTCTCCGTCTTTCACCAGATGATAACTGCACAGGATCAGACTGCCGGGTTCATATCGCTGGGTAGACACAAATCGCAGTCCTCCGCCGCTGATGTCCACGATCACGCTGTGTTTCAAAGGAAGTCCCGGCTGCAGTTCATAAGGAGAATTTTTCTCCAGTGCCTGGATCTCTTCTTCCTCCAGATTTCTGGCACACATATCCAGTGCGCAGCTGAAACGATAATATTCTCTTCTCTGATATTTCCGCAGATTGCTGGTCAGTTCCATGACCAGCACATATACGTTGTTGCTTTTGTACCGGTCTATGATCCTTGCAAAGCACTGGTACAGGCTGTTCTCCTCGAAAAAGATCATGTCGTATTCCGAGTCCACCGGCAAAAGTATCAGTCTGGTCTGCTCCATGGGCATGGAGATCTCCAGGGTATCCTCCGACAGAATCTGCAGCACCCGGCTCTGGTACACCTTTGCCGTGCTTTCTGCTCCCTTTTCCTCCAACCCCCGCTGCAATGCGCGGAGCTCTATTTTCGATCCTTCTTCCACAAATCTGGATAACATAAGTTCATACCTCTCTTATCTGGACTGTTTTGTAGCTCCATTTCTCGTACCTATAATGTGAGAAAAAAATGCTGCCATTCCGCGCCTGGGCTGCTGCTCCTGCGCTGTATCGTCTTCTTTTTCGCACATTCTCTCTGCGATTCTCTGATAAGCCTGGCTTGCCTTTGCTCCCGGATTCTGTATGGATACGGGTACCTGCTGCATCACCGCCTGCATGACCTGAGGATCCTGAGGTACACATCCCATATAAGTCATGGGAATTTTCAGGTATCTGGTCACGACTGCATTCAGCTTGTCGAACAGTACCTGGCCTTCCTTGATATTACTTACCCGGTTGGCCACCATCATCACCTTCGTGAAATCCTCCTGGAATCTCGGATGTCTGTACAGTGCCTTCAGCAGAGAATAGGAATCCGTGATGGAAGTAGGCTCCGGTGTGGTCACCAGCAGCACTTCCCCGCTGGCCACCAGAAATTCCAACACACTGTCAGAGATTCCCGCTCCGGTATCCACGATAATGATATCCGTCAGGGCATCCAGCTCCGCCAGATTCTGTATGATACAGGTCAGGGCATCTTTTCCCAGATTGGACATCCCGGCAATTCCCGAACCACCAGAAATAAATCCCACTTCCATAGGGCCCCAGGTAATGATATCACTGATGCTCTTGCCCTCGTAAACCAGATCACACAGGTTGTGCTTCGGTATTGCTCCGAACATGATCTCGATGTTCGCCAGCCCGAAATCAGCATCCAGAATGATCACCCGTTTGCCCATTTTGCGGAATTGAATTGCCAGATTGATGGACATATTGGATTTTCCCACGCCACCCTTGCCGGAAGTAACGGTAATGACTCTTGCAGTAGGTCGTATTTGGTTATTTGCTTTAATGATCCTTAGCTGTTCCGCCTGATCCATTTTCACGCGCCTTTCTGTTAAAGCTTTCTTCCTTCCTCTCTATTCCTTACCTCCGAGGATCTGTTTCACCGTCTTCTGAGGATTGAACATTTCCATGTCATCCGGAACGTTTTGACCACAGGTCACATATGCGATCGGTGCATCCGTATAAAGCTTTATGTTCAGCAGATTCCCCACTGCTTCTGTTTCATCCAACTTTGTAAAAATCAACTCAAACTTTGCGATCTTTCCGTAACAGTCTGCGATCTTCTGGAGATCCCTGTATTTTGTGGTAGCACTTAATACCAGAAATACCTGATAGTCCTCCGGTCTCTTCAGTCCACCCACCATTTCCTTCATTTTCTCCAACTGTTCCGCATTCTGGTGCGATCTCCCCGCTGTATCGATAAAAATATAATCACAGTCCCAGTAATCATCAATGGCGGTCTGCAACTCCTCCGGTGTATAGATCACGCGGAAAGGTGTCTCCAGAATATTGGCATAGGTCCGCAACTGCTCCGCTGCCGCAATACGATAGGTATCTGCCGTAAGGAGAGCCACCTTTTTCTTGTCTTCCACACAATATTTTCCTGCCAGTTTGGCGATGGTAGTCGTCTTACCCACACCGGTAGGTCCGATGAACCATACGATTCTCGGTCCGTCCTCCGCCGGAGTGATTCCTTCGGATTTTCCGAATTTCAACACCATCTTCTGATAAATATTCGCCAGTAGATAATCAAAGGGAAGATCCGCTTTCTTTGTCTTGGAAGCATCCTCCAGAATACTGTTGACATATTTTTCATCCATCTCATTATCCAGCATTTTGTTATACAGCAGACGGATGAACTTATCCTGCTCCGGATTCTGCTCGTCCTCTTTTTCTTCCTGCTTTTCCACTGCTGCTTCCGCTTCACTGTCCAAAGCTTCTTTCTGTGCTTCCGCTGCCTTCTCCGTATTTGCATCTACCGGTCTGCTGTTTAACTGACTTTCCAAAAGCGTCTGCAGACTATCCAGCTTTTTTTCTATATTTTCCGTGCTGTTTTTCATCGATACAGTCTTCGCCGTACCTACACCTGCCCCGGAAGCTTCCGTACGATTCAGACTGTTTACCACAGATCTCTGTGGGGACTCATCCTCCAGCGCAGCGGTCACCTCGATCTGCTTCGGTGACAGAAAAGAGAACAGCCCTTTCTTTTTCACTTCACGGACATTCATGATCACCAGTCCGTTTCCCAATTCTTTTTTCGCAGCCTCTGTTGCCTCTGCTTCTGTTTTCCCGGTAAATTTCTTAATTATCATACTGTTCCTCGTTCCTGTGTCGGTTCAATGCGCTTAATATCTTAAGCTGTGACCATACCCACAGACTGCAATTCCACATTCGATTCTACTTCGTTGTAAGACACTACGACCAGATCCGGATAATAATCTTCGGTCAGCCGCTTGAAATACATTCTTACGATCGGTGATGTCATGATAATGGGGGTCTTTCCCATGTTTTCCAGCTTTTTGATCTCTTCTCCCACCGCATTGAGAATTGCTTTGCTTCTGGCGGGATCCAGATTCAGGAAAGCTCCTGTCTCTGTCTGTTTTACGCTTCCCATGACTTCCTGCTCGATCTTTGGATCCAGCGTCAGCACACTGGTAGTCTCGTGGGAAGGGAAATACTTGGTGGAGATTGCTCTCTTTAAGCTCTGTCTCACATACTCCGTCAGGATATCGGTATCCCTTGTCGTCGGTGCATAATCCGCCAGAGTCTCCAGAATCGTCAGCAGATCCCGGATGGAGATTCCCTCCCGCAACAGATTCTGCAATACTTTCTGGATCTCGCCCAGTCCCAACAACTTTGGTACCAGCTCGTCCACCAGAGAAGGATTGTTCTCTTTTACATTGTTGATAAGGTTCTGTACATCCTGTCTGGTCAGCAGCTCCGCAATGTGCTGGCGGATGATCTCCGTCAGATGCGTAGCGATGATGGAAGGGGGATCTACTACCGTGTAGCCCAGGCTCTCCGCCCGCTCTCTCTGACCTTCCGTGATCCAGATAGCCGGCAGATGGAAGGAAGGCTCGAACGTGGGGATACCCGTAATCTCCTCTTCCACATAACCGGGATTCATTGCCATATAATGGTCAAACAGGATTTCTCCCTCACTGACCTGAATACCTTTGATCTTGATGATATACTGATTCGGATTCAGCTGAATATTATCACGCAAACGGATAATAGGCACCACCGTACCAAGTTCCAGCGCAATCTGTCTTCGGATCATAACCACGCGATCCAACAGGTCACCGCCCTGGTTCACATCCGCCAGAGGAATAATACCGTAACCGAATTCCAGCTCGATGGGATCCACCTGCAACAGACTGTTGACATTTTCCGGCTGCCGGATCTCCTCCGCCGCAGCTTCCTCACTGTCTACCTCCTGTTCGATCTGTGCTGTCTCGATCGTGCCCTCGATATTTCTTGCCACGATGATAAACACCAGTCCCAATCCCACGAACAGGATCGTGTTCAATTCTGTCACGAATCCCAGGATTGCCAGCATGGCTCCCACCAGGTACAGACCCTTGGGTACACCGAACAACTGGCTTACCAGTGTCGTACCGAAGTCAGCATCCTTGCTTCCCTTGGTCACCAGAATACCGGTGGACAGTGAGATCAACAGGGAGGGGATCTGGCTTACCAGACCGTCACCGATAGTCAGGATAGCGTATTTATTCAGAGCGCTGGTAATATCCATGCCTTGTCTCGTCATTCCCATGATGATACCACCCACAATATTGATGGTGGTGATCAGAAGACCCGCAACCGCATCTCCTTTTACATATTTTACGGCACCATCCATGGAACCGAAAAAGCTTGCCTCTTCCTGGATTTTCTCTCTTCTCTTCTTTGCTTCCGCATCTGTAATGGCTCCGGTGTTCAGATCCGCATCAATAGCCATCTGCTTACCGGGCATTGCATCCAGGGTAAATCTCGCTGTTACTTCAGATACACGCTCTGAACCTTTGTTGATGACCATAAACTGGATCAGGATCAGAATGATGAAGATAATGACACCGATGACCAGATCACCGCCACCTACGAACTCACCGAAAGTTTCTACGACATTACCTGCATTGCCGTCTCTTAGGATCAGACGGGTGGATGAGGTATTCAGCGCAATACGGAAGATCGTGGTAAACAGCAGCATCGTAGGGAAGAAGGACATATCCAGAACTTCCTTACTGAACATCGTGGCGAACAGGATTGTCAGCGCCACGGAAATATTAATTGCTAACAGAATATCCAGCAGCCAGGAGGGAATCGGCACAATAAACATGATAATGGCAGCCATGATATAAATTGCTACCGCCACATCCGCTTTTTTCATTTTCATCTGTGCCTGACCTCCTTTCTCTTTTTGTGTATTTTCATCTTTTTGCTAATGTTTCTATTTCTTCTCTATACTTCTATACTTTCCCTTGCAGATGATATACAAACGCCAGGACTTCTGCTACCGCCTGGTACAATTCCGGTGGCACCGCCTGTCCCACATCCACATTTGCATATAGCATTCTGGCAAGTGGTTTGTTTTCTACGATTTCTATCTGATGCTCTCTGGCGATCTCCTTGATCTTCGCTGCCAGATAATCCTCACCTTTTGCGATCACAATAGGGGCATCCGCCACCTCCGGATCGTATTTGATTGCCACCGCATAATGGGTGGGGTTCGTGATGACCACGTCCGCCTGGGGCAGATTCTGCATCATTCTCCGTCTGGAAGCTTCCTGCATCTTCTGCCGGATACGCCCCTTGATCTGCGGATCACCTTCCTGCTGCTTGTACTCTTCCTTGATCTCCTGCTTGGTCATTCGCATGTCTTTGCTGAATTTGTACTTCTGGTAGATAAAATCCGCAGCCGAAATGATCATATAGACCAGAGACACCCGGATTCCCAGATCTGTCACCGTTCCGCCGATCAATGCAATAGCCTGCATCAGATCCATATCATACAGGGAAAACAGCAGAGGCCATTTATCTTTCAGATAATTATAACATATGTAAGTGATCAATCCAATCTTCAGAATGGACTTGATCAGTTCCACCAGCGCATTGGCAGAAAAAATTCTTTTGAAGCCCGAAAGCGGGTTCAATTTACTGAACTTGGGCTGTAGCGGTTTTCCCGTAGGCTTCCAGCCCACCTGCACCACATCGCTCAAAAATGCCACCACTAATCCCAGCAAAAGGAGCGGTGCCATAATGATGATGGCCTGTAAAAGCATCTGCCGGAATGCGATTGCGGTGTCCTGCTGTGGCATATTTCCATGCCAGAAAGTCACCACCTCGGGAATTCTCTCGTAAATGACGCTGAACACATTTATAAACTGATACCCCATGTGTCCTACCCATATTTTCAATACCAGGAACACCGTCAAAAGTCCAAATCCATTGGCAATTTCACGGCTTTTGGCAACCTGACCTTCTTTTCTGGCATCAGATAGTTTTTTCTCGGTAGCAGGCTCTGTCTTCTCTCCGCCCATCCCTTCTGCAGCGAAGAATTGCAGATCATATTCCAGGATCACATCATACCTCCGATAAAAGATACTACCATCTTTTTCATTTCCTGATAGACAAAATCGGCAGCCCCCGGAAGCATCCCGGTGGTAAGGAACATTGCCGTCAGCCCCGCCAGAACCTTCAGCTGAATACCTACTGCAAACATATTCAGCTGGGGAGACACCTTGGCCAGCACTCCCAGGATTGCATTCAGAAGCAATATCACACAAAAAATCGGCAATACAATACGAAAGCCGATCAGGATATAATCACTCATAAATTCTGTCATGGATTGTAACAGACTGTCCGCGTGAAACACCACCCCGTTCACCGGGATCAGTGTAAAGCTGTCTGCCAATGCTCCGAAGAGATACCTGTACATTCCGGAAGCGATCAGCATCAGCATAAAAGAATACTGATACAAGACACCGGTAATGCTGGTGGTCTCTTTCGTAGCCGGATCCAGTAACGTAGCCATGGACAGGCCTGTCTCCATGTCAGCAATGGAACCGGCAAAATTCACGACTGCCATACAGATATTGGCCCCGAAACCGATCAGCAGCCCGGCAATTGCCTCTTTCATGACGATCACCGCATATTCCATCACAGTGTCAACAACTACCGCATCCGCCGGTGTCAGCGTCTCATAAAGCAGCCACGCCGTAAAAAAGCTGATGCCGATCCGGATTCTGGCCGGGGTGTCATTCATCCCGAAATAAGGCGCTATATATACAAAGCAGGATACTCTTACGAATATCAGCAGAAAATATTCAAGATCATATATTGAAAAAGAAAGATCTACCATATTTCTTCCCGTCACCTATGTACATACTGGCTGAAACTTGACCACAATTGCACCGTGTACTCCACCATCGTGTTCATCATCCAGTGTCCGATAACCATCAGACATAAAAAGATGGCAACGATCTTCGGTACAAAGGTCAGTGTCTGCTCCTGAATGGAAGTCACCGTCTGGAAAATACTGATGACCAGACCAACAACCAGGGATACCAGCAACACCGGCAGGGATACCTTGATGATCACATATAACGCATTATTCGTCATTTCCGATACTGCATCTATCGTCATAGCAAAACCTCATCTTACGAATCTAATAAAATGTCTGTACCAGTTGCCCTATGATCAGTGCCCAACCGTCTGCCAGTACGAACAGCAGGATCTTAAAGGGCATGGAGATCGTCGTCGGCGGCAGCATCATCATACCCATACTCATCAGAGTGGATGCCACTACCATATCAATTACAATAAAAGGAATATAGATCGTAAAGCCGATCCAGAACGCAGTTCGCAGTTCGCTGATCATAAAGCTGGGAACCAGCACGGAATTCGGAATATCCTCCAGGGTTCCGTCCCACTCCTGTCCTGCGATATCCATGAACAGTTCCACATCCTTCACCTGAGTCTGTGGATACATGAATTCCCGTAAGGGTGCCATGCCTTTTTCCAGAGCCTCATCCTGATCGATCGTGCCCTCCTCAAAAGGCTGGATTGCTTCCTCATTGATCCTCGTGATCGTAGGCTCCATAATGAAAAATGTCAGGATCAATGCCAGTCCGATCAGGATCTGGTTCGGCGGTGCCGTCTGGGTATTCAGTGCAGACCTGGTAAAATGCAGCACGATGATGATCCTCGTAAAAGAGGTCATCATGATAATAATGGTCGGTGCCAGTGCGATCAGCGTCAGAGTGATCAGAATCCGAAGCGCACCGTTGATCTGTCCGTTACCGTTATTGTAGGTAATGCTGACAGTATTCGCCGTATTCAGCTGTCCTACCTCTTCCGGGGTCGTGGCTGTTCCCGCCGGATTGATCACCGTGGAAACTTCCGTATCTCCCGTCAGATGACGCTCCGATGCCTGAACCTTTACCGGTGTACAAATACACAATATGCCTACCGTGACCAGCAGGCATACCATATAGATAATCGTCTTTAATTTTATACTTGCATCAATGATCTTTCTCTTCATTCTCTTTCTTCGCCGCACGTTCCAATAATTCCCGGAACCCGGAAGTACTTTCCAATGTAGTCTTACCTTTAAGTTGTTCTGCAGGAATCTGTCCCAGAGCCGTTACGGTATCCTTGCAGACCGCAATGGCAAAATAAGACTCACCGATCCGGACCAGCTGAATGTATTTGTTATTCGCGATCCGAACGGTCTCTCTCACTTCAATATTGCCTGCCGCTCCCTGTTGTTTCTGGTATCCTGCGATCCATTTCGTTACCAATGCGGTTACCGCCAGTACTGCCACAAAGATGAACAATACTGTAATGAACTGGGCATAACTGTCTGCTTTTCCGGTAAGTATGATCATTAACCCACTACCTTTTTCACAGCTTCAATAACACGTTCTGCCTGAAAAGGTTTTACAATGAAATCTTTGGCACCGGCCTGAATAGACTCGATAACCATTGCCTGCTGGCCCATTGCAGAACACATGATAACCTTAGCGCCACCGTCTAACTTCTTGATCTCCTTCAGTGCCTGGATGCCGTCCATCTCAGGCATGGTGATGTCCATCAGAACCAGATCGGGATTCACTTCCTTGAACTTCTCCACTGCCTTCATTCCGTTCTCTGCTTCTCCTGCAACATTGTAACCGTTCTTGGTCAGAATGTCCTTAATCATCATTCTCATGAACGCTGCATCATCGCAGATCAAAATATTCTTTGCCATTTAATTTTCCTCCATTTGTTTGGTCTATTCTCTGTTTTATTTAATAATTTCCGTAATACGGACGCCAAAGCTTTCTTCAATTACAACAACTTCACCCTTGGCTACAAATTTTCCGTTTACCAGAACATCGATCGGTTCTCCAGCAATACGATCCAGCTCAATGATCGTACCCGGTGAGAACTCCAGAATCTCGGAAATGGATTTCGTCGTTCTGCCAAGCTCTACGGTAACTTCCAAAGGGACATCTTTGATCAGACCAATATTTTCCTGTCCGGAAAGTCCCATGCTGTCATTTGAGAAGCTCTGGAACTGTGCAGGCTGCACATTGACACTCTGCTGCGGCATTCCCATATTGCCCATCTGGTTCATCATGCCCATGCCATTCATCTGTTGCATTCCCATGTTCCCCATCTGCTGCATTCCCATCTGAGGCATACCATTCATCCCCATCTGGTTCATGCTATTCATGTCCATGCCAGGCATCTGATTCATACCCATGCCACCCGTCTGGTTCATGCCATTCATCTGATTCATGCCGTTCATCTGTGGCATTCCCATGTTGCCCATCTGATTCATGCCATTCATCTGATTCATAGCCATGGGATCCGGTTGCTGCATATTCATCTGAGTCATATTGTTTGCGCCGGCATTCATCTGTCCTGCATTGTTCTGCGGAGCTGCTGCGGGAGCAGGTATGCTTTCCGGCTGAGTTGCTGCCTGATCGTTGCTTTCTCCCAGGCTTCCCATCTGGGTATTGATAAAGGTCTCTACCAGTTTACGGGCAAAATCGATGGGATACAACTGCATGATAGAACTGTCTACCAGATCATCGATCTGCATACGGAATGCGATTTTTACAAAGGTTCCTCCTAAAAACGGAGATATTTCCTTGCCATCCTTTACCTCTGTCAGATCAAAAAGAGAAGACTCAGGCGGGCTGATATCAATTACCGTCTGCAACAGTGTGGAAAGGGAAGTCGCTGCGGAGCCCATCATCTGGTTCATCGCCTCGGAAATTGCACTCAGATGCAGTTCTCCCAGCTCTCCATCTGTATTCGTACCGTCACCGCCCATCATCAGGTCAGTGATAACTTTTACATCATGTTCTTTTAATACCAGAATATTGGTACCGTCCAGTCCCTGGGTATATTTGATCTGAATAAATACACAGGGCTTTTCATAGGCGTCCAGCAGGTTTTTCCATGTAGCCAGCGTAACCACAGGAGTTGTAATATTTACTTTGCGGTTTACCAGTGAATATAGGGTTGTGGCAGAGGATCCCATACTGATATTGGCCACCTCGCCAATCGCATCCTTCTCTACATCCGTCAGTTCCTCTCCGTCACTGACAACCGGTGCTGCGTTCTCCGCAGCTTCATTCTCATTATTATAATTTTCAGCCGTACTGTTCTCCGGTGCCGGATCTGCTGCCGCATCACCGCCATCCGCGGTATCCGACAGATCCATACCTTGCAGCAGGGCATTTATCTCATCCTGAGATAACATCCCATCCATCGTTACTCCTCCTCTCTGATCACCGATGTGATCTGAACAGCATACGAATCTCTATCCGTACCGGGCAGTGCCGTGAACTTTTTAATATTGCCCACATACACATTCATGTCGGTATCGACTCTGGAATCCAGCCGGATACAGTCGCCCACCTGCAGATTCAGGAAATCATTCACCGAAATGGTGCTCCTTCCCAGCACTGCCTTGATCGGAATATCTACTCTCCGGATCATGGACTCAATGTACTCCTCGTAGTGTTCATCGTGATTCTCCTGCATTGTGGAGAACCAGTATTTGGTGTTCAGTTTATCCATCACATCTTCCAGTGTAAAGAAAGGAAGACAGATATTTACCATTCCTTCGACATCCCCGATTTTCATATTCAGGGTAACAATAGCGATCATATCGCTGGGAGCAATTACCTGTGCGAACTGGGGATTCGTCTCCAACCGGCTTAACACCGGTGAGATCTCAACAACGTTTTTCCAGGGTTCACGCATCAGCTGCGTAAACATGACCAAAAGCTTCTGTAAGATTGTCAGCTCTATATCGGAAAAATCTCTGCTCTTTTCCAATGGTTGGCCGCTGCCTCCCAGCATACGATCCAGCATGGTATAACATAGATTGGTTGCAATTTCTATAATAATATTGCCGTTGAGTGGTGCAAAATTAACAATTCCAAGCACCGACGGATTCGAAAGTGCGTTGGAGAACTCACTGAAAGTAACCGTTTCCGAACTTGCTACCGATACCTGCACGTTCTTGCGCAGATATACCGGAAGGTTCGTAGAGATCAGTCGGCTGTAATGCTCGAATATGATCTCCAGGGTTCGTAAATGTTCTTTGGAGAATTTGGTAGGGCGGCTGAAGTCATAGTTTTTGACCTGCTTCTCGTCCTCCCCCTGGATCTGGTCTACATCCAGGTCTCCCTCAGACAACTGTTTCAGAAGATTATCAATTTCACTTTGTGAAAGTATATCACTCACAGGCCCTCACCTCCTGTCATCTTATTTTCCCGCTTCATCAGCCGAATTTCACTCCGCTGATTGCGACCTTATAGATGAAGTCGGATTGGAATAGATCCTGAACAGACTTCAGAATCTCCTCTTTTAAGCCTTCCATATCCTCTCTGCACTCATCCTCTGTATGTGCGGAAACGGTAGCCGTGATAGCATCCTTGATCAGGTTCTCATAGCTTGCCAGCGTGTCACTGCTGCCATAGGTCTTATAATCCTTATGCTTCTTGTTGATAGACAAAGATACATCAAACATGATGTAATCCTGTTTTGCTCCTGCTTCGCTCTTCAGAGGAATTGTCATGGAGTCTGCAATATTATATACCTCTGTATCGGTAAGGGCAACATTCGTTGTTTCTTCATCCCCCGGAACGGTAAGTTCCAGATTCATGGCAGTGGTAATATTGTCTACCAGTTGTGCGGTCTTCTTATTCGTACCCACAATGCTCACAAGCATGACGCTGGTCAACACAATGTTCACCACCAGCAGTGCCAGAATCAATACTGTCATCAGATTTTTCTTCATTGGTCTTATGCTTCCTTTCCCTCTCCACACTAATAGGTTGTGGATGGATTATAGATTCTGATCTCTACACGCCGGTTCTTGCTGCGCCCCTCTTCTGTGGAGTTATCAGCTACCGGTACACGGTCACCCATCCCTGCGTGTCTCAGATCAGATGGATCCAGAGAGGTAGTCTCTGTCAGATAATAGAACACGGAAAGTGCTCTGGCGCTGCTCAATTCTTCATTATCGGCAAACCTCGCACTGTGAATAGGGACATTATCTGTATGTCCTTCGATTTCTATGGTGGAATTACTTCCGTAACGTTCCAGGATCACTCCCACCTTGTCCAGAACTGCCTTAGCCTGATCCTTCAGGCTGTCACTTCCGGAATCAAACAACAGCGCTCCCTTCATAGATAACTGCACATATTGTGCCGTAAATGACACACTGACCTGATCTGCAAGGCTGTCCTCCACCAGAGCTTCCTGTACTGTTTCCGCCAGTTCTTCGTTGCTCTCCAGATTTTTCTCATTCAGTGCCTCTTCCAAAGCTTCTGCGTTGTCATATTTCTCATAATTATCAGAATCCGTCTCACTGTCTGCGTTTCTTCCGGCATTACTGATATACTCATCCAGATCATTCAACTGGCTGACGCCGTTGCTGATCAGAATACCCTCACCGATTGCCGTGGATCCGGCATTGAAAATGCTAAAAGTGCTGTTCGACATAGCTGCTGCCATTTCGCTGTACTTGGTTGCATCTATCGAAGACATGGAAAACAACATAACAAAGAAGCACAGCAGCAAGTTCATCAGGTCACTGAATGTGGTCATCCATGCCGGGGATCCAGCAGGTGGATCTTCAGGCTTACGTTTTGCCATTATGCTTCACCCCCTGCTTCCTCTTCACCATCTGCACTTGTTCTGTCCTTCGGAGGAAGGAATGACTTCAGTTTTTCTTCGATGACACGGGGATTTTCACCAGCCTGTATGGATAAAAGCCCCTCAATCATAACTTCCTTCTGCTGCATTTCCACAGCATTATCTGCTTTTAATTTATTGGAAACAGGCGTACAGATCCAGTTTGCCAGCAAGGATCCGTACAATGTAGTAATCAACGCCACTGCCATTGCAGGTCCCAGTGTGGACGGATCGTCCATGTGATACAACATATCTACCAGACCGATCAGGGTACCGATCATACCCCAGGCAGGGCCCATGGCCGCCAGTGTATCCCAGAAACCGATCGTCTCTTTATGTCTTCCCTCTACACTTACCAGTTCTGTCTCCATGATGGCACGTACCAGTTCGGGATCGGTACCATCGACGATCAGAAGAATTCCCTTTTTCAGGAAAGGTTCCTCCAGATCCGTTGCTGCTTCTTCCAGAGACAGCAGACCTTCCTTACGTGCCACATTGGAAAGCTCTATGATCTTGCCGATCATCTCGGAAGTATTCAGTGCCGGTGCCTTGAAGATCAGAGTAAAGGACTTCAGACCCGCTATGTAATTCTGTAAGCTCATGGACATGAGGGTACAGGAGAAAGCTCCACCGAATGTAATAATTGCAGAAGCCGGATCCAGATATTCTCTGAATCCTCCGACACCCGCAGAGCTTATGATACCAAATACCAACATGAATAACGCTAATAATATTCCTGCTAAAGATGCTATATCCACTTAAATCACCTGGCATTCTGCAAATTATTTTGCAAAAATATCCTTTCTGTATAATATTACAAGATTTTTTATTTCTTGTCTACTTTCTTTTACAATTATTTTCCTGCCTGTGGTGAGAGTCAACACCGTATCCGGGGTCTCTTCTACCAGTTCGATCAGGTCCGGATTCACCAATACCTTGATTCCATTGATCTTCGTAACTTCTATCATGCTGTCTTCTCCTTCCCTGTTATCCGAACATTTTCTACACTTTATCCGTTTTGTGCATTTTTCTCATTTTTTCTTATAGTACTTTTTTCCCTTGATCTTTTATACATACAAAAGGGACAGGTTTTTTCCTATCCCTTTATGCAGTCAAATTTTTTTTACGATTTCTTAACGCTTCAGATTGGTCAGTTCCTCAAGCAGTGTATCGGACACGGTAATGATACGGCTATTCGCCTGGAATCCTCTCTGTGTGGTGATCATCTCGGTAAACTCAGACGACAGATCTACGTTACTCATCTCCAGCTGACCGGTGGACATGTATCCGCCGCCTGCAGTGATATCTACGCCGATACCGTCGAATTCACCGGAGTTCAGTGTTGCGGAGTAGAGATTATCGCCCTCCTTCTCCAGACCGGAGGCATTGGCAAAGGCTGCGGTAGCGATCTGTCCGAGCAGCTTAGTCATACCGTTGTCATAGCTTGCGTAGATCATGCCATCCTTCTGGATGGATACACCGATCATATCTCCCAGACGACGTCCGGTTCCCAGACCATCCAGATCACCACTGGTGGCACCGATGGTGGAGGTACCCTTGTTGTCGTAGTTGGTGCATTCGGACAGATCGATAGTAACATCGGAGAAATTACCACCCAAAGCAGAAAATGCTGCATTAACGTTCAGGTTTGTAGTAGAGCCGCCGACACTTTCCAGTTTACCGGTATCTTTATTAAATACTACAGTAGTTCCTTCAAAGTAACGGCCCTCCATAGTAATCGCACTACCGTCAGCAGGAAGTACATCTGTCTTTTTACCGGCCATCATATTTCCAAGCAGATCCTGTATCGTCAGTTGCTTATCCTTATTTTCAGTACTCGTGATATACAGATTCAGGAATTCATCAGTAGATCCTTCGTATCCATAAGCCTTCGCGATGGCATCCAGCGCTTTCTGTTGTTTCTGTGCCGCTGCATCATCCTGAGGAGTGATCAGACTTCCATCCTGATTAAAAATATCTGCAAGATTGGCTACTTCCGTAGTACCATCCTTGGTCTTCAACACTTTGCCATCCCACTTGTAGGCATCGGTATTCAATGTTACCTTAGTCTCCATCTTCTGTTGGGATCGATTACCAAATTTCAGTTTTGAAATATCGATTTCCGCTCCGGTGGAATCCAGAATCTTATTCAATTCCATGCTGTACTCATTGGTCTTATCACCGCCGGACTGCTTAAAGGTAAACTTCGCAGTATAACTGTAACCTCTCGCATCGAAGAAGTTCAGGTTTACGGTCTTACCGTTGGCACTGGTCACATCCTTATCGTTCTCATCCAGAATACCGGAAATATTTGCTTTTGTGGTAGCCTCAGGGGGATAGGTCATATTCGCAGCACTCATAATACGCAGTGCAGTTACGGTATCCTGCTTGATGTTGCCTGTGGTCTCATCCACGCCCCAACCCATGACATTGTAACCGGTGCTGGTCATTGCCAGGTTGCCGGCACCATCTACATAGAAAGAGCCGTCTCTGGTGAAGAAATTCTCGGAGCCGTTGCTGACTACGAAGAAGTTGTCTCCGGTGATCATGATATCAAAGGGGTTGCCGGTAGACTGTGCGGAACCCTGTGTAGTAATGGCAGTGTTGATAGCTCCTGCCTTAACGCCCAGACCGATCTGCTTGGCATTGGTACCGCCGACACCGGTGGTAGCGTTGGCACCGCTGGCCTTCTGTGTGGTCTGGCTCATCAGTTCACTGAAAGTCATGGAACTGGATTTGTAAGCTGTTGTGTTGACGTTGGCAATATTATTACCGATTACGTCCATTCTGGTCTGGTGTGTTTTCAGTCCTGCTACACCAGAATACAATGATCTCATCATAGTGCTTGTTCCTCCTGTGTTCGGAACCGTACTCTTTCTCTGTCATTCAAAAGAGTGTAACCTCCGTTAAGGTCCGGTCTACATAATTACGGCTCCGTTAATATTTGTAAATACGTTTTCTTCGGTTTCTCTGCTGTTCATGGCAGTCACCACGGTCTTATTGGGTACATTCACAATAAAGGCCAAGTCATCCACGATCACCAGAGAATCCCTGATTCCCTTCTGTCCCGCTTTTCTTGCTCCGTCATTCAAGCGTTCCAGCTGTGCGTCTGTCAGCTCAATGCCTCTGTTTTCCAGCCGTACGGCGGCATGCTTGGAGAATTTCAGATCCTGCGTTCCGGAAACATTCTGTTCCTGGCTTTTGTTCTGTAGGATCTCCTGGAAAGATACCAGATTTTCCTGTGCTGCTTTTACGGTCTTGCGGCTGCTGTTTAAGTACTGATTTGCCAACTGGTCAATGGACAGAAAACTGTTGTTCTGAATATCCATATCCATCTGCCCCTCTGCGTCAGCTGCTTACTGCATTATACGCTCTCTGTGCTGTCAGTTTCTTCTGACTCATCCTTGCTCTCGGTATCCTTCTTTTCTTCTGCTTCTTCGGCAGCTTTGCGGATCTCCTTGAGACGTTCAATGTACTTATTCAAGCTGTTCACGGTATCTTTTGCCAGGAAGGATTTCTCGTAATCAGTCATATCGTTGTATTCCTTCTCCAGATCATCAATGGTCTTGCCATCACTGGAATCAATGCCGTTTACATTAGGAAGCTTGTTCAGCTTTACGGTAAAGTTGTAAGCCTTGTTGTACGCATTCAGATAATCCGTATCCACTACGGAATCCAGATCATCAATGGAGTACTTCTTTTCGTTGATATAAAGGTAAGCTTTGTTGTTCTCGTAGGACACATAATCCACTTTTCCCTGCACCAGTTTGGTATCGCCGGAGGATGTGGTGGTCTTGATATAGACCTCCTTGCCTACCAGAGAACTTGCTCTCTGCAGATCCATACTGTTGGACATATTCTGCATCTGCTCTACCTGTGAGAACTGTGCATACTGTGCTATGTATTCCGTATTGGACGTAGGCTCCAGAGGATCCTGATATTTCATCTGTGCTACCAGAAGCTGTAAAAATGCTTCCTTGTCCATTCCGCTGCTAGACTTTGCAGCTTTACTCACGGAAGTCTGAGATGCGGTCTCTACGATCTTACCGTTTTCCACGGGTGCAACCAATGCCATTTCCTTTTTCTCCTTTCGTTATTTATTATGCGGTAAAATCCACCGTATTGCCGTTCGCCGACATCATATCTGCTGCGATCCGGTCTTCTTCGGTCTGAGGCTCTTCTTCTGCAAATGCTGCGTTCAGATTGATCCTGCGGGTACGCTTTCTACCTGCACCCGTTTCATTTGCCGTATTACTGTTATTGCCTCTTCCCTGCTCCAGATTCTGTTCGAACTGGTGGGTCTGAACGGTAACTTCAATAGCTTCTACCTTGACACCCTGCTCTGCAAAGTTTTCCTTCAGCTGTACCATCTGACTTTCCAGTGCTGCCTTGACTGTTTCATTCTGTGCAATGAAATTGGCCGTAACCACACCGTTTCTGGATGCCATCTGTATATGCAGAGTTCCCAGGCTCTGGGGATGAAGCTGCATTTCCAGTTCAGAGCTGTCCGCCTTGACGGATACTTTCATATAATCCATGATCTGACGCATAATGTCCTGCGTATCTGCGGTTCTTGCTTCTTCTGTCTGTGCCGTCTGCTGTAACTGTGCCAGGAAATTGTCTTCCTTCAGATTCTGTAATAACAGATTGCCATGCTGTCCACCGTCGTTGTGTTCCTGTCTGCTGCCGGAATCTTCGGTCTTGTTCTCCTGTGCGTTCTGTACGGGAACTTTTTCCCCGCTGTCAGGTACCTGTGTCACGGTTGCTTCTGTGGTATCCACAGTAGATTCTTCCGTAGTAACGGCCACATTCTCTGTTTTATCTGTTTCCACGGTGATCACCGGTTCCGCCACAGTTTCCTGTGTGATCTGTGTTACCGCTTCCTGCCATTTTTCAGGAGATAGCTGTAACTCTTCCTGCGCCTGCCCTGTCAGTTCCTTCTGCAGATCCATAATTCCTTTTACATCATTGTACAGATTCTCATCCGTCAGTAATGCGAACGAATCCTGTGCTCCGCTGACTGCCATCAGCAATTCATTCAGTTTCCCGGGATCTGTCAGATCCACTTCTGTCATTCCCAGATCTTCCATGGTGGCCTGCAGTTCTTCTTCACTGACGGAAAATGTATCCGTGATCTGTTGGATCAGGTTCTGTACCACCGTTCCCACAACTTCCTGAACTTTCTCCAGATCCTTTGCATCCAGGCTGTCATCTTCCATCGTCTTGTTTCCATCAGAGACATCCGCTACATTGTCGCGTTGTCTGCCGCCGGCTCTCAAAGATTCACCACGTCTGACATCGTTCCGTCCCGCCTGGGTGCGGTCCCCGTCGGCTGCATTAGTTGTCTGGGCATTGCTCTGGGTCTTATTCCATACCGCCTGGAAGCTGGTTCCCGCATTCTGCTTCGCTGCTGTGACCATATCCGGTATCTGCACATTGCCGCTGTTACCGACACCTTTAATTGTCGTTCCTGCCATAACTCCTCCTTTCCCAGGCCCCTTTTACCACCTTATGACGGTCTATGACCTGTAATTATACTACAAATCATGTATCGGATCTTTTCTGCTTTTTCTTAAGATTCCGGATCCATAATTTTAGTAATCTTTGCCGCTACTTCTGAATTCATAGCTCCCAGGATGGCACCTCTGTCATCCGCACTCATGACCTTCAGAATTCTGGCTGCCAGATCCAGATTGTTCGTCATCTGTTCAAAAATTGCCGCTGCCTGCTTCGGCTTCATGGCTGAATAAGCGGCCGCATAATCCTGCACTTCCTGACTCTCCTGCAGCTGAGTCACTACCTGTTTGTAAATATATTCCGCAGTGGCCGGATCCATGGACTCATAATATTTCTTATATTCTTCCGCTCCGGGTCCCTTATCGGAATAAACGACCTCGTCATAGAATTCCTTCTGAATCCGTTGGAATTCCACCTGCTGATTTTCGAATTCCTTCAGCCTGAGAACTTCGGCTTTCAGCTGATCCAGTTCTTCGTCCTTGGCGGAAGATGCATTCTGTATCTGCTCCAGCTGTAGTTCCAGACTCTTGATCTGATCCACCGCATCCTGTAAGCTGGTATAGCCGCCGTAAGCACCGGAATTCGTTGTCTCAGTCACAGAGTTGCCGGGAAGAATCCGGTTAAGTACCGGAACATCCTTTAAGATCGGTGTTACTACCGAGCTTCCGAAGCCGCCGATATCCAGCTTGATGATTACACAGATCACAGCAAGCCACAATGCCACGATCAAGATCGTGGCCCCGAAGGTCAAAAGGCTGTTCCCCTCATTCCCGTCCTCCAGTTCATCTTCCTGTTTGGCAATTTCCCTTGCCCGGCGCTTTGCTTCTTTTCGCTGGGCCTGCTGTTCTTTCTTTAAATTTTTTTTCTCTTCCACCAGCTGTTTTCTCTCGTTATCCGCTGCGTTTTCTTCCGGAGTTTTTTCTCTTGCCATACTAAACCTCATGCCTTTCCATCACCTGCCGGCTTTTCGCCCCGCATCCCCGTTCTAGCGGTTCTTCTGTCCGTAGGTGTAACTGGTCAGTTCATCAATTGCTTTACTTTCCGCATGGTTTTCTTCCTGCAGAAAAGCCTCAAATGCCTTCTCCCGCAGTGTCTCATGCATCTTTCTTTCCTTCATGGCCTCTGCCATCCGTTCTCTGGCAGCCTCCACATTTTCCTTTGCTCTTTCCACCCGGATTGCCTGCGTTGCCACAATGCTGTCCATTTTCAAAAGTGCTTCCTTGTTCTCTTCAATGGCCCGCAGATCCAGCTTTCCTTTTAACAGCCTCGCAGATTGCTCTTCATACTCTCTTCTGCGTTCTTTCAAGCGCTCCAGATGTTCTGTTTCCACATTCAGAGCCGCCTGCGCCGTTCCGAATTCCTGTTTCGCCTGTGTTTCCATTTTTTCTTTGATATTCAGGATGTTTTGCAGAGAATATCTGAATCTCGCCATTTATCTCACCCCTGATCTGCGAACAGCTCTTCCAGCATCTGTACGGTCTCTTCAAAGGTAAATTTTTCATCCGTACCCTGGCATAGGAAGCCGTTCACAGCATCGATTCTGGAGATTGCATAATCAATATTCGGGTTGCTGCCCTTTTTGTATGCACCGATATTGATCAGATCCTCCGCCTCATTATAGGTTGCCAGTACATTTTTCAGCTTGTTGGCTGCCTGTTTGTGTTCCCTGGTGGCGATCTGGCTCATGCATCGGGAAATGCTCTGCAAAATATCGATAGCCGGGTAATGGTTCTTATGTCCCAGCTTTCTGTCCAACATAATATGACCGTCCAGAATGCTTCGGGCGGTATCTGTAATGGGCTCGTTAAAATCATCGCCGTCTACCAGAACTGTATACAATCCGGTAATAGAGCCTACTGCGGCTCTTCCGGCTCTCTCTAACAGCTTCGGCATCTCCGAGTACACACTGGGAGGATATCCTCTGGTCACCGGCGGTTCTCCGCTGGCCAGTCCAATCTCCCGCTGGGCCATGGAAAAACGGGTCAGGGAGTCCATCATCAGCAGGACATCCTTGCCCTGATCTCTGAAATATTCCGCGATAGCGGTAGCTGTCTTGGCCGCCTTGTTACGCTCCAGAGCCGGCCGGTCGGAGGTTGCCACAACCACAACAGATCTGCGCATACCTTCTTCACCCAGATCTCTCTCAATAAATTCCCGTACCTCTCTGCCTCGCTCGCCGATCAGTGCTATGACATTGATATCCGCTTTGGTATTGCGGGCGAACATACCCATCAGGGTGGATTTGCCCACACCAGAGCCGGCAAAGATACCAATTCTCTGACCTTTTCCTACCGTGATCATGCCGTCTACCGCCTTGACTCCCAACGGCAGTACCTGATCGATAATAGTTCTGGACATAGGATCGGGAGGTGCTGCCTCTACCGGATAGGCGGCTCCATTGATCATTTCGCCGTCAATAGGCACGCCCAGTCCGTTCACCGTCTTGCCCAGCAGTTTGTCGTTTACCGTGACCTTCAGGGGATCTCCGGTATTTTCCACCACACATCCCAATCCGATACCATCTACGGAATCATAGGGCATAAGCAGTGTCTTCTTGTCACGGAAGCCTACCACTTCTGCCATGATGGGCCTTGCCCCTTCCGCATCCGGAAGGATCCGGCACAGATCCCCCAGTTTGGAATCCGGTCCGGCGGACTCTATGGTCAGACCTACCACATTGACCACTTTCCCCAGCTTACGGTAAAAGCTCTTTTCTGCCATTTTATTATATTTTTCAAAATCAATGTTCTTAATGACCATTTATCAGCCTTCGTAGGATAATAATTTTAGTTTCTGACGCAGTTCCGACAGTTGAGTCCCCAGTCCACAATCAAAAATGCCGCTTTCGGTCTCGATCATGCACTCACCTTTGCCCAGGGTCATGTCCTCAACGATCTCCACCGTACTGTTCGGTGCAGTTGCCCCTGCCATGATCTGCTTTTTCTGCATGCTGACATAGGGATAATCTTCTTTGGAAACATGTACGAGAAAGCTCCGGTTGTCCTCTGTTTTTCTCATGGTAGCAGAAATCAGATAGCAGAGCACTTCTCTGTAAGAATGCAGATCCACATCAAAAATATGCTCGTAAATACCCGTAATGGTATCTACGAACTGGGGCTCCAGTTCATCCATTCTCTTCTGATATTCCGCATCCAGTCCGGCAGCTTTTTTCTGATATTCCGCTGCTCTCTGGGCCTCTGCGCGTTCAGCCTCCGCTTTCGCTTCCTGCTGTCCCTGCCTTCTGGCCTGCTCCAGTGCGTCTGCTTTCTGTGCTTCTGCCTGTGCTCTGGCATCCGCCAGAATGCTCTCAGCCTTTGCTTTGGCATCCTCTATGATCTTCTGAGCCTCTGCTTCGGCTTCCTCTTTTAATTTCTGCAGGTCTTCTCCGGCCTTGATCACATTGCCGGAAGTCTGCGGATTTTCTTCGCCATCCCCGGTGTCCGTCACCAGTGCCTCTACTTTATCTGCCGCCAGTCCGGAGATAAATCCGGTTCCTTCGTCCTGCTGCATTTTGGCAGCCAGTTCCCGGATCCTTTTCGCTACCAGATCGTTGGTATTGATCACCCGGGCATCTTCTTCCACTAGCTGTGTAAATCCCCGTTTTAAAAGATTACTAGACAACGATCTCGTCACCTCCACCTCTGGAAATGATGATCTCTCCGGAATCCTCCAGCTTACGGATAATATTGACGATCTTCTGCTGTGCTTCTTCTACATCCTTCATACGAACAGGACCCATGAATTCCATATCTTCCTTGATCATAACAACCAGACGTTTGGACAGGTTGTTGAAGATAGCATTCTGTACCTGCTCGTTGGCACCCTTCAGTGCCACTGCCAGATCGTTGTTGTCCACGTCACGCAGCACACGCTGAATTGCCTTGTCGTCCAGGAGCAATATGTCCTCGAAAACGAACATCTTTTTTCGGATCTCGTCTGCCAGTTCGGGCTCTTCGATCTCCAGAGTCTCCATGATATGTTTCTCGGTACCACGGTCTACAGTATTCAGGATATCCACCACTGCATCCACACCACCGATAATGGTGTAGTCCTGATTCACCAGACTTGCCAGCTTGGACTCCAGTACTTTTTCCACTTCCTTGATGACATCCGGACTGGTACGATCCATGACTGCAATACGTCTGGCTACCTCTGCCTGGCTGTCGGGTGGCAATGCGGAAATGATCAACGCCGCCTGGCTGGGTGACAGATAAGACAGAATCAGAGCAATGGTCTGCGGATGCTCGTCCTGAATGAAGTTGATCAGCTGGCTGGCATCCGTCTTACGCACAAACTCGAAGGGCTTTACCTGTAAAGATGCAGTCAGCTTGCCGATGACATCCATAGCCTTGTCGGAACCCAGTGCCTTTTCCAGCAGTTCCTTTGCGTAGTTGATACCACCCTCGGCAATATACTGCTGTGCCAGACACACTTCGTAAAATTCGTTGATCACTTCTTCTTTGACCTGAGGAGTCACACTTCTGGTATTGGCGATTTCCAGGGTCAGTTCTTCGATTTCTTCTTCTTTTAAGTGTTTAAAAATTCCGGCGGATCTCTCCGGTCCCAGAGAGATCAGGAGGATTGCAGCTTTCTGCAGTCCCGATATTCCACCTTCTGCTTTTGTCCTTGCCATAGTTACTCCGTTTCTTAGTTCCAGTCCTCGTTCAGCCAGTTACGCAACAATGCCGCTGCGGATTCCGGATTCTCATCTACGAATTTTTCAATCATCTTACGTGTCTCAGACTTAGATTCCACATCAATATCTTCCAGCTCTGCTTCAGGGGTAGACTGCAGCATATTCTCCACAGATACCTCTTCCTCCTGCTGTACCGCCTGTCTGGTACGCATGCTGTGCAATATCACAAATGCCAACAGTCCCAGGATCAACAGCAGCATAAGCACGCTCAACACATTCTGTGCCGTAACCGGGCTGCTTTCCTTATCGTAAAAAATAGGACTTTCGTAAGCAATAATCGTAATATTACTCTCATTGATACCGGTGGCATTGGCTACCAGGCTGTACATATCCTGATCAACTGTCATCTTGGTATCTGCGCTGTTCTGGGATTTGTATTCATCCCAGGTAGTGCCATCCAGAAGCCCCTGTCGTTTTACATCCTCATAATGAATTTCTTTATAAGTAATTGCTGCAATAGATATGGAGGAATTAGTGTAGTTGATTCCTCCTGCCGGTGTCACAGTATCCTTAATAGACTCATTCGGCAGATAATCCCGGCTGGTTTCGGAAGTAGAGGAAGAACTGTTGCTGCTGTCCGGAGATACATAGGTAGTATTTCCGCTCTCCCCGTTGGAAGTTGTCCCCGGTACACCGCCGCCGTCATTGGTATTCTCGCTCTCATAAGTCTCCTCATGGGAAAGCATACCTTCATCTCTGCCGGAGTTTGCATAATACTCTTTTACGGTCTCCTTATAATCAGAGAAATCCATGCTCAGGTGGCTGGTAACGGCCGCATCATTATACTGTTTTGTTCCCAGCAGTACCTTCTTGACCTGATTGGCGATCATGGATTCCGCCTGATTCTGCAGCTCCTGCATAGAATTAGCGATTCCTGCGGTAGAATAATCATCTCCACCTGCAAACAGCAGGTTGGAATCTGTATCCATAATAGTGATATTCGCCGTAGTATCGTTGCGCAGCCAGGTAGCCACACATTTTGCCAGTGCCGCAGCATTGGCGGAGGTAAAGGTGCCGTCCAGTTCCAGTTGGATGAAGGCAGACGCCTCTTCCTTCTGTGCTGCCAGAGTTCCGTTATCTTTCGGGAAACTCAGATGTACCTTGGCGGATTTTACTGCGCTCTGTGCTTCTATCGTCTGTGTTATGTATTTTTCCAGATAGGAATTGTAAAGTCTCTCTTTGTCAGTGGCGGTCGTAGACATACTACCGCCCAGATAATCATTCAAATCTAACGCATCCGGTACATATCCTGCGGAACCCAGTGCCAAGTTTGCCGCACTCTGTTGGCTGCTCTCTACATCGATCTTCAGTCCGTCATTGGATTCTTTATGTGCAATTCCCGCACTGTCCAGAGTATCTATGATCTCCGAAGCCTGTGATGTTGTCTCACAGGTGATCAGCCGTACATACTGGGGCTTACTCATAACGTACATGATGATTGCAAATGCAAATATCACAACCGCCGCCGCTCCAACGATGATGCTCTTCTGCCTGGTGGTGAATTTGTTCCACCATTCCAGTATTTTTGCAGGTATTTCTTTTAATTTGTCTGCCATTGCAGCTCTCTCCTCTTACGTCAAGAATAAAAATACTTCTTTAGATCTGGATCTGCATCAGTTCCTTGTATGCTTCCATCACCTTATCGCGGATGGCTACGGTATACTGCAATGCAGTCGAAGCCTTCTCCATAGCAATAGTAAGGTCGTGGGTGTTGTCGGTCTCACCCAATGCAAATCGTATCTTCTCATTCTCGGCATCCGAGAGATAACTGTTGGTGATCTTCACATTGTCGATTGCTGTATTCAGAAAAGTTTCGAACATAGTGCCTTCTGCCTTTTTCTCCTTCTCCGCCAGCATTCCGGTCAGGGAAGCGGGAGATACTGTGGCAGTACCGTTTACACTGTTCAAAGCTGTAATTGCTGAAATATCCATTTTAATAAACCATGTCCTTCCTCACATATATTCCGGCGCCGCTATCCGGAGCCCGGTAATAAAGACCCGTCAGCTTACTGACCGATCTCCAGTCCTTTTAATGCCATGGACTTGCTGGCGCCAAATGCCGTGGAATTGGCTTCATAGGATCTGCTGGCATCGATCAGATCCGTCATTTCCTGAACAATATTTACATTCGGATATGTCACATAGCCGTTCTCATCCGCATCGGGATGGGAAGGATCGTATACCATATTCATCTCCGTAGTAGTATCTTCAAAGATCTGGCTTACCTTCACGCCGCTGCCGGTATAGCTGCTGCTCACGTTGTGCAGCACCTGACTGAAAGTCTGCTGCTGCCCCTTCTGCTGAAAGGTAACGATCTTACGGCGATAGGGGGTGCCATCCTCGGTTCTTGTAGTATTGGCATTGGCAACGTTTTCGGAGATCACGTCCATACGCAGTCTCTGGGCGGTAAGTCCCGATGCCGTAACATCAAATGCTGAAAACATACTCATACACTAACTCCTCATTTCATCACTGTCTTTAGATTGGTAAATTCCTGATTGATACTGCTGATCAGTCCCTGATATTTCAGCTGGTTCTCCGCCAGCATTACATTTTCATTTTCAATATCCACATTATTGCCATCCAGGCGATAGGAATAATTGGCATAGTCAACATAAGCCCTGCCCCGCAGTCTGCTCAGATTCACATTGGCCACCTTATCATCCATGGACTCATATCTGTTGTTGCCAAGAGCCTGCTGCAGTACCGATTCGAAGGCCACATCCTGTCTCTTGTAGCCCGGAGTATCCACATTGGCGATATTATTGGAAATGGCTTCGTTCCGCTGCCAGGCTGCGTCCGCTGCCCGGTCCAGAACATTGATATAATCAAATGCGTTTGTCTGTATCATATTACCTCACATTCCGCGGTCTTCTGACAATAGCGCCCAAAAACCACTTTCTACCATATACCCATTTTATTTTATTATAAAGTATTTCGACAAAAACACAATAGTAAAATAAACTCACTCAGAATAAATATAAAGAAAAGAGACTATTTTTCGCAATAGTCTCTTCTTCCTAAATTTTTCTTATTCTTGCAAATTCTTACATTTTTCATTTAATTTCTGCCGTTCTGACGCTTCAGTTCCTCGATCTCATCGAATACGGCATCATTCAAAACTTTAATATAGGTTCCTTTCATACCGGAGGAACGGGATTCAATCACACCGGCACTTTCGAACTTCCGCAGGGCATTGACGATCACAGATCTGGTGATACCGACTCTGTCGGCGATCTTGCTGGCCACCAGGATTCCCTCCATGCCGTTCAGTTCGTCGAAAATATGGGTGATGGCTTCCATCTCTGAGAAAGAAAGAGTGCTGACTGCAGATTTTACGACAGCCACCTTACGGCTCTCCTCCGCACTCTCTTCATTCACAGCCCGCAACATTTCCAGTCCCACCACTGTGGTACCATATTCGCAAAGGATAATATCATCAATATCATACTGTTCATTGCATTTGTAAATGAAGAGGGTTCCCAAACGCTCTCCGGCAATCTCGATCGGAGTGATGATCGCCTGAAATTTTCTCGTATCGGTATTTTCAAAGCCAAGAGTCTCCAGGTTGACGTTCTCTTTCGTGGATAATACGCCCAGCAGTCTCTCGTTTAACATCGGATCAATAAATCCACCGATATTGTCATCCAGCAGTTCTGTGATCGGCTCAATTCCATCGGATTTTCCTACGCCGAGGACCTTTCCTTTCCGGCTGATCACCAGTACATTGGAATTCAGAATTTCCCGCATCACCTTACAGATATCGCTGAATACCACTTTGCTGGAGTTATTGTTGTGTAATAATTTCCCGATTTTACGTGTTTTGTCCAACAGTTGTACGCTACTCATCTATTTCCCTCCGTCTACACATACTAAGAAACTACCAGATGTTATGCACATTGTAGCACATGTAATTTCAGATTACAATGAAAATAGCGTTAATTTATGAGAAAATTCTGACAGTATATAAAACTACTTCTCTTCCGTCGGTTTATTTTTCACATAGCCGCACTGTTCGTCCATGCAGACCAGTTTGTTGCCTTTTTCCAGCAGCAACTTGCCACAACGGGGACACTTCTCTCCCGAAGGCTTCTGCCATACCATGAAATCACACTCCGGATTATCGATACAGCCATAATATTTTCTGCCTTTTTTGGTCTTTTTCATGACAATATCCTTGCCGCACTTGGGGCAGGCTACACCGATCTTTTCAAAATAAGGCTTGGTATTACGGCATTCCGGGAATCCAGGACATGCCAGGAATCTGCCGTGGGGTCCGTATTTGATTACCATTCGTCTGCCGCACAGTTCACAGACCTCATCGGATTCCTCGTCCGCAATGGTCACCTCTGCCAGGTCCTTCTCCGCTTTTTTTACTGCTTCATCCAGATCAGGATAGAAATTGGACACGATGGTCTTCCATTTTACCGTGCCTTCTTCCACACCATCCAACAGAGCTTCCATGTTGGCCGTGAAATTCACATCCACGATGGAGGGGAATGCTTCCTTCATCATATTGTTGACCACTTCCCCCAGTTCCGTAACGTAGAGATTGCGGTTCTCCTTGGCAATATATCTCCTGGCAAGGATGGTGGTAATGGTAGGCGCATAGGTACTGGGACGTCCGATGCCCAGTTCTTCCATGGCACGCACCAGACTGGCTTCGGTGTAATGTGCAGGGGGCTGGGTAAAATGCTGTTTCGGATCAAAGCTCTGGAATTCCAGCACGCTGTTCTCGTCCAGATTACCGCCGAGCACATTTTCTTCTTCCTTATCATCTTCCTGGGTGTAGACGCTCATGAATCCATCGAAACGCATTCTGGAAGCTGCCAGAGTAAAAATCTGGTCCTTTGCCTGAATCTTCACAGAAGTGGTATCATACTGTGCAGCACTCATGCGGCTTGCCACAAATCGTTTCCAAATCAGCTGATACAGACGGAACAGATCCCTGGGAAGCTGCTCCTTGATAGCAATAGGCATCCGGTTCAGATCCGTGGGACGGATAGCTTCGTGGGCATCCTGAATCTTCTGGCTGTTCTTCTTCTCCGTTGCTGCAGCGGTCTTGTATTTTTCACCGTAATGAACATCAATAAATTCCGCTGCCTGTGTCTCCGCCTCTTCGGATACACGGGTAGAATCGGTACGCAGGTAGGTGATCAGACCAACAGTGCCCTCTCCCTTGATATCCACACCTTCATATAACTGCTGTGCCAGACGCATAGTCTTCTGGGTAGAGAAATTTAATACCTTGCTGGCTTCCTGCTGCAATGTGGAAGTCGTAAAGGGAAGCGGCGCTTTTTTCACACGTTCGCCGTGACGCACTTCTTTTACTTCGAATTTTGCGCCATTCAGGGAATCCATAATGCTGTCTGCCTGTTCCTTGCTGGTAATTCCCTGTTTTTTTTCGGTGGTACCGTAATATTTTGCACAAATAGGCTTCTTCTCGCCTTTTACTTTCAGATTCACATCCAGAGACCAATACTCTTCCGGAATAAATGCGTTGATCTCGTCCTCTCTGTCACAGATGATACGGAGTGCCACAGACTGTACACGGCCGGCACTTAAGCCTCTCTTGATCTTTGCCCACAGAAGTGGGGAGATCCGATAGCCCACCATACGGTCCAGCATACGCCTTGCCTGCTGGGCATCCACCAGATTCATATCGATCTCTCTGGCGTTTTTCAGAGATTCCTTTACCGCATTCTTGGTGATCTCATTGAAGGTAATACGATATACTTTTTTGCTTTCCAGTTTCAAGGCATAATACAGATGCCAGGAAATAGCTTCTCCTTCACGGTCCGGGTCGGTTGCGAGATAAATCTTATCTGCCTTTTTTACTTCTTTGCGCAAAGAAGCAAGAAGGTCTCCCTTTCCGCGGATGGTAATATATTTCGGTTCATAATCATGTTCCGGATCAAATCCCAGCTGACTCTTGGGCAGGTCCCTCACATGCCCCTGGCTGGCCATAACTTCATAATTTGCTCCCAAAAACTTTTTGATTGTCTTCACCTTGGCCGGTGACTCTACAATTACTAAATATTTTGCCATATGCACTCCCATCTATCCGTCTGTCTACGGACCTACGACATCCGGTTCCCGCCTCTTTGCCGTATTTTCCCCTGCTTTGAGTAATCGTGAACCACTATACAACAAAAAAATGGGAATGGCAAGAAGATTTTTCATTTGCCCAGCTCCAGACAGTATAAAAAAAGAGCCAAAAAGCAATTTTCTATGCTTTCCGACACTTTTCAGGGTTGGGCTATTCTATTAAAGAATAAGCAGCTGATAGGGGAATCGAACCCCTGTTTTCGCCGTGAGAGGGCGACGTCTTAACCGCTTGACCAATCAGCCACAAAAACAGTACTTGCATAGTATAATCGAGTTGTCGAAAAAATGCAAGCACTTTTTTTAAAAATTTTTAGGCCAGCTCAGCCCACGGCCATTCGCAAAAGCGGCTGGCCGGACTACAGCTCAGCCCACGGCCAATTCATAAAAGCGGCTGGCCGGACTACAGCTCGGCCCACGGCCATTCGCAAAAGCGGCTGCTGCGCAGTCGACGCCGCTTGCGCGGCTCATCTTTTGCTTCATGGATTGGGCGCTCCGCTCATGGGCTAGCCAAAACGGTGCTTTGTGTGCAAGCACCCACGCCCCCGTTTCGGCTGTCCCATGGCTGAGCTGTTACACCAGGTCAAATATACTGATCTGATTGGACTCCGGGAGGTCGCCCAATAATCCCAGGGAATCCATCAGGTCGATGATGGTCTTGGAGACTTTGGTTCTCTGGCGGAAATCATCTTTAGACAGGAAGGGGCCGTCTTTTGCCGCTTCCACGATGGCATCCGCCGCCTTCTCTCCCAGTCCGTCGATACTGTTTAAGGAAGGCATTAATTTGCCATCCACGATCTGGAAGGATCTGGACTGGGCTCTAAAGATATCAATTGGCTCGAATTCAAAGCCTCGTGCATACATTTCCTGCACGATACGCATATCACCCATGGCATCCTTCTCCTTATTGGAAAGCGTATCCTGTCGCTTTTTGTAATCCACCATAACGCTCTCTAAATGCTTCTGTCCCTGACACATAATTTCATAAGAAAATGCCTTGGCACGAATACTGAAAAACGCTCCGTAATAGGCTAACGGATAATGGATCTTACAATATGCAATACGCCATGCCATCATAACGTATGCCGCCGCATGGGCCTTCGGGAACATGTACTCGATCTTCTGACAGGATTCAATATACCACTGGGGTACATTGTGGGCCAGCATGTCTTCTTTCCACTCTTCCCACATGGCGCATCTGCCCTTCGCCACCATGCCTTTACGCACGGCCTCCATGATCTTGAAGGACTTCTCCGATTCCACACCCATCTGGATCAGATACAGCATGATATCGTCACGGGTACAGATGGCGGTGGAAATCGTTGCCACGCCGCTCATGATCAGATCCTGTGCATTTCCCAGCCATACGTTGGTACCGTGGGACAGACCGGAAATACGCACCAGATCGGAAAATGCCTTGGGCTTGGCATCGATAACCATCTGCATGGCGAAATCGGTACCAAACTCCGGGATACCCAATGCCCCCAGCTTTGTTCCGCCGATCTGCTCCGGAGTAATGCCCAGCGCATCCGTATTCTGGAACAGACTCATGACATCCTGTCCGTCTAAGGGAATCGTCAGAGGATCTCTCCCTGTCAGGTCCTGAAGCATACGGATCATGGTAGGATCATCGTGTCCCAGAATATCCAGTTTCAACAGGTTGTGGTCGATGGAATGATAATCAAAGTGTGTGGTTATGGTATCCGTGGTCATATCGTTGGCAGGATGCTGCACCGGGGTGAAGGAGTTGATATCCTGTCCTAAGGGCAGTACGACGATACCACCGGGATGCTGACCGGTACTGCGTCGTACTCCGGTACATCCCGAAGCAATACGGTCAATCTCACTGGTCCGCTTGTGAATGCCACGTTCTTCAAAATAATTCTTCACGTAACCGAAGGCCGTCTTATCTGCCAGGGTTGCAATGGTTCCGGCACGGAAGGTCTGTCCCGCGCCGAAGATAACCTCTGTATATTTATGCGCCTTGGACTGGTACTCACCGGAGAAGTTCAGGTCGATATCCGGCTCCTTGTCTCCCTTGAATCCCAGGAACGTCTCGAAAGGAATATCAAATCCGTCCTTGTGAAGCTTTTCTCCGCACACCGGACATACCTTGTCCGGCATATCGATTCCCGCCTTACCGGCATAGGCCTTAACCTCATCACTGTCAAAGTCCACATAATGGCATTTGCTGCAATAATAATGGGGGCTCAAGGGGTTGACCTCCGTGATTCCCGCCATAGTCGCCACAAAGGAGCTTCCTACGGATCCACGGGAGCCTACCAGGTATCCATCCTCCACCGACTTCCATACCAGCTTCTGCGCAATGATGTACATTACGGCAAATCCGTTCTTGATAATGGAGTTCAATTCCTTCTCCAGTCTTGCTTCTACGATCTGAGGCAGATCTGGTCCGTAAATTTCATGGGCTCTGTTATAACAGATCTCCGTCAGTGTCTTATCACTGTCGGGAATGACCGGAGGACATTTGTCCGGGCGCACCGGTGCAATAGTCTCGATCATGTCTGCAATCATATTGGTATTGGTAATAACGATTTCTTCGGCCTTATCACTTCCCAGATAAGAGAATTCTTCCAGCATCTCTTCCGTGGTATGTAAATACAATGGTGCCTGATCATCCGCATCATCGAATCCTCGTCCCGCCATGATGATACGGCGGTAGACCTCATCCTCTGGATCCAGGAAATGCACATCACAGGTAGCCACTACCGGCTTGTGGAACTGTTCTCCCAGGGACACGATCTTCCGGTTGATATTCTGAATATCCTCAATGGAATTTACATTCCTCACACGTTCCGAAGCGATCATGAATTTGTTGTTGCCGCAGGGCTGGATCTCCAGATAGTCATAGAATTTCACCAGTCTGGCAATCTGGGCATCCGACTGTCCGTCCAACAGTGCCCGGTACAGTTCTCCCGCCTCGCAGGCACTTCCCAGTATCAGTCCTTCTCTGTACTTCATCACCAGACTCTTGGGAATCCGGGGATGTTTGCTAAAATAGGTCAGATGCGACTGGGACACCAGACGATACAGGTTGATACGCCCCAGATCATTTTTCGCCAGAATAATGGCATGGTAAGAGGGCATCTTCTTCACGGCATCCACACTGGAAGCTCCCAGTGCATTGACTTCCGTCAGATTATGAATGTCCTGCTCTTCCAGCATTTTAATAAATTTCACGAAAATATGGGCCGTGCACTCCGCATCATCCACGGCTCTGTGATGATTCTCCAGGGAAATCCCCAGGGTCTTGGCCACCGCATCCAGCGTATGCTTCGACTGGTTCTTCAAAAGTACTCTGGAAATGCCCACGGTATCCACATAGGTAAACTCCTGCGGATAGCCCAGTCTTCTGCAATTCTCCATAATGAAACTCATATCAAAGCTGGCATTGTGAGCCACCATGATACAGCCTTCACAGAACTGCAGAAACTGCGGCAGGATCACGTCGATCTGGGGGGAATCCATAACATCCTCGTCCCGGATGCTGGTCAGCTTCTCGATTTCGAAGGGAATCGGCACATCCGGGTTGACAAAGGTGGAAAAACGATCCACGATCTCTCCACCGGATACCTTTACCGCACCGATCTCGATAATGCGGTTGTTGACCGGGGAAAATCCCGTGGTCTCGATATCGAATACCACATAATCCTCATGCAGACTCTGTCCCTTATCATTCGTCACTATCTCTTTCAGATCATCCACCAGATAGGCTTCCACACCGTAAATGATCTTGAAGAAATCCTGCTTGTCCGGATTCTCGTCTCCGGCTTCTTTCCGCTTGCCTTTTTCCGCTTTCCACAGGTCATCCCAGACATGGTTTGCATCGGTAAAACTCTGTACCACGCCGTGATCCGTGATGGCAATGGCCCGATGTCCCCATTTGTAGGCGCGCTTTACAATGTCCTTGGCCTCGGAGACACCGTCCATATCACTCATCTTTGTATGACAGTGCAGCTCCACACGCTTTCTGGCGGAGGTATCCATTCTCGTATTGGTAAAATCAGGGATCTTCTTGATTCCCGCAATGGAACCGATGGCCAGCTCGTGATCGAACTTATCCATCATACAGATTCCCTTGACCTTTAAGAAAGCTCCCGGCTTGATGTCCCCGGTCACTTCCTTCACCTGCTCGGTACGCACGAACATCTTGATGGTCATAGTATCGGTAAAATCAGAGATATTGAAAATAATAATCGTCTTCTCGTTCTTGATGTCACGGGTATCCACGGACAGTACCTTACCGCGGATGACCACCTCACCCATCTCTCCGATGAGTTCCTCAATCTTCATGGCCTCTTCTTCGAAATCACGCCCGTAGATGACATCCGGATTGTCTGATCTCTTCAACGCACCTTTTTCAAAGTTACCACCCTTACGAAACTCGCCCTTTTTGAATTCTCCACGCTTGAATTCACCGCGGCTGCCACCCTGAAAGCTCTTGGTCACGCCACCGGCATTCTCGGTCTTCGGCTTTTGTGCGGTCTCTGCAGCCTTGCCGGTTTCCGGATCCTGTGCTGTACTTTGCCCGCTTCCTTCCGCCGATGCAGTCTGCTCTCCTTCTTCTCTTCTGCCTTTCGTACGACTGTAAATGGCATCCACCTTCAGACGGATCTTTGCTTCCTCTTCCTCCTGGAAACGCCCGGTCTCTTTTTCCACATAAGCCGTATGGATCTTCACGGAGAATCCACAACGTTCCACCAGGATCTTCTCCAGAATCTGCAGGATCTCCCCTTCCATACTGTGATTTAATACCGTATCTTCCAGCGTTAAAAGCATTTCATTTTCCGAAGGATACTCGATTTTCGCCGTCTTCAGGGCATTATACTGGATATGGCTGTACTCCCGGAATTCCTCCAGAATACTTTCCTTATAAATATCCATCAGCTTTTCCGGATTGTACTGGGAAGACAATTCGAACTTTTCGTATATTTTCACTGTCAGGTTGGCCTGAGGGAACAGCTGCTTCTTGATCTCCTGTTCCGTGGTCCAGATGTCCGCTTTCTGGATCAGGCGGGTACTTTTTAAGTACACCCGAAGAAAGTCTCTGCGTTTTGTCGCCGAGACTCTCTCCACTTCTGTCTGCCCCATCAGGTCACGAATGTCCGTATTCAACTGTAACGAAGGAAATACCTCAAAAAACGGTTTACTCATTTATTTTAACTCCAATGATCCAATTCCTCTTTCAAGGCGGGGAGCAGCTGATCCTCCGGAAGCTTTTTTACGATCTCGCCATGCTTGATCAGCAGACCTTCTCCGATACCGCCCGCAACTCCCAGATCCGCTTCTTTTGCTTCTCCGGGGCCGTTTACCACGCAGCCCATGACAGCCACTTTGATATCCAGCGGGTAATCCTCTACCATTTTCTCCACTTTAGTGGCCAGATCGATCAGATTGATCTGGGTTCTTCCACAGGTGGGACAGGATACGACCTCAATGCCGCCCTTGCGCAATCCTAATGTACGCAGGATCAGCTTTGCGGATTTGATCTCCTCTACGGGATCTCCTGTCAGGGATACCCGGATGGTGTCACCGATGCCCTGGCTTAAGATCAGGGACAGACCGATGGCTGACTTGATATTACCGCTGTTCACAGTACCGGATTCGGTAATGCCCACATGCAGAGGGTACACCGTACGGCCTGCCAGCAGTTCATGGGCTTTCACGCACATCAGCACATCCGAAGATTTGATACTGATGACCAGATTGTCATATCCCAGATCTTCGATCATGTGTACCTTGTCCAGTGCGCTCTCCACAATACCTTCCGCAGTCACTCCACCGTATTTTTCCACCAGCGGCTTCTCCAGGGAACCGCTGTTCACTCCCACACGGATCGGGATATTCCTCTCTTTTGCTGCATCTACCACAGCCTTTACCCGCTCCGGATTTCCGATATTCCCAGGATTGATGCGGATCTTGTCGGCACCGTTCTCAATGGCTGCCAGTGCCATACGGTAGTCAAAATGGATATCCGCCACTAAAGGAATGTGGATCTGCTTCTTGATCTCCCGGATAGCTGCTGCCGCCTCCAGCGTCGGTACTGTGCAGCGGATGATCTCACAGCCTGCCCTCTCCAGACGCAGAATCTGCTCTACGGTTGCCTTCACATCCTCGGTCTTCGTATTGGTCATGGACTGGATGGCGATAGAATTGCCGCCGCCGATCTTCCGGTCTCCGATCTGTATTACTTTGGTATGCATTCTGTAAGTATCTTTATCGTTCATAAGGGCACCTGACCTTTCTCGTCATTCTCATATGTCTATTACTATACCCCTTTTCCGAAAGCCTTGTCAATTCGCAGAAGTGCTGAAATGTCCCGGACTGTTCTGTCTGGCATATCCCAAAAGTTCCAGTTCCATCAGTGCCCGGTTCAGTGCGGAAATGTCCGTATATTCTCCCTTCTCCCAAAGTTCCTGCAACAGCGTCTCCGATGTCTTTGGCACAGGTTCCAGACATTCCAAGATCTTTTGCAGGGATTCTTTGGGCAATTTTACTTTTGCCGTATTTCTGCCGGTTTCCCTATTATTTTTCCGCCTGTTCTTTCCTCCGGAGCCATCTGCGGAAAGTCCCTGTTTTTCCTCCCAGCTCCGCAAAAAATCCTCTGCAAAACTCTCCGGAGATAAAAACACTCCCGCTCCCTGCGTCAGCAGATGATTGCAGCCGTCGCTGAGCCTGTCCGTAAGCCTGCCCGGCACCGCATAGACGTCCCTGCCCTGTTCCAGTGCCATATCCACCGTGATCAACGTCCCGCTCTTCTGTCTGGCCTCAATGACGATCAGAGCATCCGACAGTCCGCTGACAATACGGTTTCTTGGTGGAAAATACTGGGGCAGCGGCTTTGTTCCCGGCGCATAGGTGGAAAGCAATCCCCCTTTTTCCAACAGTTCTTCATACAATCTTCGATTCTGTGCGGGATAACAGATATCCACTCCGCATCCCAGCACACCATAGGAAGTTCCACCCGCAGATAACGCTGCCTGCTGGCTGATCCCGTCAATCCCCCGGGCCATTCCGCTGATGACCTGTATTCCCGCTCTTCCCAGATACTGTCCCAGTTCCTCGGCCACATATCTGCCGTATTCCGAACACTCTCTGGCACCGATGACCGCCACCGCCGGTTCGTTCTCATCCGGCAGTTTTCCCCGGTAAAAAATGCCGTAAGGCGGATCCGGAATTTCTGCCAGTTTCCCGGGAAATCCTTTCTCCTCCCGCAAAAGAAAGTGGATCTGTTGTTCCGAAAGCTGTCCATATTCCCGTTCCCACTCTCCGCTTTTCTTCTGCCGTTCCAAGGCTTCCGCCGCAGAATTGCCCACGCACTCCCTCCATTCCTCTGCCTCCGCCTCATATACCGCCCGGGGTGACCCGAAGCGTGCAAGCAGCCGTTCTGCCCGCACGCCCCCGATTGTATAGGTGCTGCACAAAAAATATGCATATTTTCTCTCTTCCTCCGCCATAAACATACCTGTCCCTTTCCCTGTTTTCACACAGCCCGCACGTTTTCCGTGATTTTCGTACCGGCCCCTTTTTCTTGCCGGACACTTAATGTACCCGGTTCCGGCACACAATTAATTCCAATACGTCTCCGAAGGTCGATAACACGCCGCCTCCAGCAAATGTTCCCCCGTGATCTCTTCCCGGTCCTCCAAATCAGCTATGGTTCGGGCAGTTTTGAGAATCCGGTGATAAACTCTGGCACTGAGCTGCAGCGTACGATACAGCTGTTCCATGACTTTCTGCCCCTCCTCTCCCAACGGGCAATATTCTTCCACCTGTGCAGACCGGATGTCCCCATTGAAACGGCAATCCGTTCCTGCAAAACGCTCCGCCTGCCGTTCTCTTGCATGCCGGATCTGCCGCTTCATATCTTCACTGCTTTTTTCCGTTTTCGTTTTCTGCAGATGCAGAATATCCACGGGATGCAGTTCCACACACAGATCAATCCGGTCTAAAATCGGTCCCGATATCTTTCCCAGATATTTCTCGATCTGGGGCTGGGTACAGCGGCATTTATTCCGGTCCGGATAATACCCGCAGGGACAGGGATTCATAGCCGCCACCAGAATAAAGTCCGACGGATAAGTGACCATCCCGGCACTTCTGGCGATCTGCACTTTACGCTCCTCCATAGGCTGTCGCATGCCATCCAGCACGTTTTTCCGGAATTCCGGAAGCTCGTCCAGAAACAGTACACCCCGATGGGCCAGCGATACCATACCAGGTCTTGGGATGCCGCTTCCCCCGCCGATCAGTGCTGCCTGTGTCACAGTATGGTGTGGTGCATAAAAAGGCCTCCTTGTGATCAGTGCCTGTCCCGGCGGCAGAAGTCCCGCCACACTGAAGATTCCTGTCACCTCCAGACTTTCTTTCAGTGTCAGAGGCGGCAGGATTCCGGGGATTCGCCCGGCGACCATGGATTTTCCCACCCCGGGCGGCCCTATCATCAACAGATTGTGGAATCCCGCCGCAGCGATCTCGGCACCCCGTTTAGCATTCTCCTGTCCCGCCACTTCCCGGAAATCTCCCGTATCCTGTCCGGTTCCTTCCCTTAGCAAGTCCTCCGCCCGGATCCTCGGCTGATACACTTTTTCAGTTTCCAGCTCCGGATGGTTCAGTGCCGCCAGCAGATCGTTCAGACAGTTCACACCCCAGACCGTGATCCCCGGTATCACCGCAGCCTCCATGGCATTTTCTCCGGGCACCACCACCCTTCGGATACCGCTTTTTGCCGCCTCCTGAACAATGGGAAGTACACCCTTCACCTTCTTGATCTCCCCATTCAGGCCCAGTTCTCCCAAAAACAATGTATCCTGCAGCGCTTCCTCCGGTACCAGTTCCATATCCCGCAAAAGTCCCACAGCTATAGGCAGATCAAAGGCGGTACCATCTTTACGTCGACCTGCCGGAGCCAGATTTACTGTGATATGTGCCGGTGGGATCTGGAAACCGGAATTTTTCATGGCCACACTTACCCTCTCCCGGGATTCCTTCACCTCACTCCCCAGCGACCCCACCAGCTGAAACGATGGTAGTCCCCCTGCCAGATCCACTTCCACGCGGACCAGATATGCCTGCAGACCATAGACTGCAGCCGAACAAACTGTAGTAAACATAAAATACCTCCTTTAAAATGTTTTATTTATTATGGAAATAACAGTGAAACAAAACAGAAACAGATAAAACGAATGAATCTGACAAAAATAATCAGACTTAACAAAACAATTCATACAATGGGTAATCATAAGAGCCCGCAAAAGGGCAGTGAAACTACCGGAATCTTCTTAGAATTAATATCAGAAATTTTAAATGAAAACGTCTTTTGGTGAAAAATCCTCCGGAACCTCACTACAGATTCACAAAACCGTACGCTTTCCGCTGCGTCGTCTGGTCTGCTCCTATATAGCCGGTTCCGGATCATTCCTTTAAATTTTATTTTCCATGCTGTCGGGATCCTGAGCGAACTGGATCGCATGTTCCCTGTCGATCTTGCCTTCAAAATACAACTGAACAATAGCCTCATCCATGGTGATCATACCCTGTTTCCGGTTGGTCTGCATGACGCTGGCCAGCTGGTGGGATTTGCCCTCACGGATCAGGTTGCGGACCGCATGATTGGCATGCATGACCTCAAAAGCTGCCACACGGTGCTTGCCGTCCGCTGTCGGGATCAGCTGCTGGGATATGACTGCTTCCAGTGTGTTGGACAGCTGGACACGGATCTGTTGCTGCTGATGTGGTGGGAAGACATCGATCACACGGTCTACGGTGCTGGCTGCACCGATCGTATGCAGGGTGGACAATACCAGATGTCCGGTCTCCGCTGCCGTAATAGCTACACTGATGGTCTCGAAGTCACGCATCTCTCCGACCAGAATGACATCGGGATCTTCACGGAGTGCCGCTCTTAAAGCATTGGCATAATTATTGGAATCTATGCCGATCTCACGCTGGTTGACCATGGACATCTTATGCTGATGCAGATACTCGATAGGGTCCTCCAGAGTGATGACATGGGCATCTCTGTTGTTGTTGATCTTGTCGATGATGGCGGCAAGCGTCGTGGATTTACCGCTTCCGGTAGGTCCGGTGACCAGTACCAGACCACGTTTGCGCTGATATAGTTCCACCACGGATTCCGGTACACCCAGCTCTTCCGGAGAAGGCACCACGGTTCCTACCAGTCGGAACGCCAGAGCCACGGAACCTCTCTGCTTGTAGGCATTGACACGGTAACGTCCGCAGTTGGGAATAGAGAAAGACATATCGTATTCTCCCCGTTCCTCAAAACGTTCTCTCTGCACTTCCGTCATGATATTGACTAGTACTTCCAGCGTGTCTGCCGGAAGCATCCTGGGATAATCCATGGTGATCAGATTGCCGTTTACACGCATTTTGGGTGGGATACCTACCGTCAGATGTACATCACTTGCTCCCGCTTCCTTGGCGGCTCTGAGTATTTCTTCGATTGTTGGCATAATTGCTCCTCACTATTTATTGAATATGTACCGGTTGTCCATGGTCTTCATGACATCCACGATCTGGATGTCCTCATTCCCGGGAAGAGACAGATCCAGGATACTGTTATCCCGGAAGCTTACCACTGTCGGCCGCAGTACACTTTCTTCATTTTCATTCAATACCAGTGCTTTCTCTCCCGTACTGAGTTCCACGCTGGCACCGGGCGGAAGGATATTGATGGAACGGATCAATGCCCGTACCGTCTCCGGATCATATACCTCCGGGTGCTCCAGAAGTTCCTGAAGAGCCTTCACCTCAGACTGTGCCGTTCCCTGTAATGTCATGGCCGTGATCTCATCATAACGGTTCGCCACCAGCAATACATTGGCTCCGGCCAGCATTTTATACCTGCTCTTCTCTCCGTCTTCCGGGAACAGGTCCAGCTGTTTTCCGGCTGCCTGCTGGCAGATCCTGCGGATGCCGGATCCGTCGGTGGCAAAAGCCTCCTCGATGATACCGTAGGCCTCTTCCTGCGTCTCGCAGTTCCGCAGCATATCCTCTCTGGTATAAGGTGCCCCGTAATACACGTCATCATGTTTTTTCACTTTTCCCATATCGTGAAGGATGGCAGCACATACGGTATGATACTGTTCTTCCCGTCTGATATTCATCACATGGGTAACCATGGCACAGAGTATTGCCACGTTCAGGGAATGTCTGGAGAAATAATCCTCCCGGCTTCTCAGATTCTGGTAGAAATTGATTTTCTCATCCAAGTGTCCGTAATTGCGGATGACCATATCTGCGATGGACTGGGTACGGTTCTGCTTTCTGGTCTTCAGGATACGATCCTGTTCCTCTTCGATGGCACTGACCGCCTGAATCTGAAACCGTTCGAACTCCAGGTCCTCCTGAGTCAGGGGTGGAAGCGGTTCTGCCGGTTCCAGTACATAGACACCGATCAATCCGAAATTACGAATACTTTCTATTGCCTGTAATGACAAAAGGGAATTTCTGTCAAACAAAAGAATACTCTTCTTATTATAAACAGGTCTTGCCAGACGCATTCCCGTCTTCAAGTCTTCCGTTCTTACAAAATGCATCCCTGTCCCCCCCTTATCTTTAGTCACTTATAGAAATAAATATATCACAGTGTTCCTTAATTGACAAGGTGATGTTTAGGCCTCACGCAGAGCCTCCGCCAGCTTATGCAATGCTCTTTTTTCCATGCGTGAGACATAGCTTCTGGAAATTCCGAGAACATCTCCCACCTCCTGCTGTGTGTGTTCTTTACAGCCCAGGATCCCATAGCGCATCACCACAATCCGATACTCCCGCTCCGTAAGACAGTGGTCCAGAGCCAGGAACAGGCGCCTGATATTTCTGTCAAGCTCCAGATCCTCCACCACGTCCTTCTGCTTCTCTTCGATCACGTCCAACAGATGGATGGCATTTCCTTCCTTATCCTGTCCGATAGGTTCATACAGGGAGACTTCCCTGGAAAGTTTTTTGCGGCTCCGCAGCATCATCAGAAGTTCGTTATCAATGCATCTGCAGGCATAGGTAGCCAGTCTTCCTTTTCCTGAGTCAAAAGAATTCACTGCTTTGATCAGTCCGATACATCCGATAGAGATCAGGTCCTCCATGTCCTCCTCAACATTCTGGTATTTTTTGGCAATGTGTGCCACCAGGCGCAGATTCCTCTCCACCAGGATCTCCCTGGCCTGTCTGGATTCTTCCACGGTACCTTCCCTGAGCAAGCGGATATAATATGCTTCTTCTCCTGCGGTTAATGGCTGCTGAAAGGTCTTCAAAAAATCCCTCCGTGGACAGTTGCTTATGATAGTTTATGTGATTTTCTGTCCACAAGTGCCTGTCAGTCTCCCACGTTCCTCAGAATAAAAACTGCGCCATCACGTAATTGCTCAGATCCAGCCCTCTCTTTGTCAGTGCCAGGAACCGGTCTTTTTTCTGGTTCTCTTTCCTCTCCGTAACGGTCAAAAGACCATCCGCCACATTCCGGGCGATCACTTCTCCGTAGACTTCCTCCACAGTCCTGCCGTATTGTTCTGCAAAATCCACACAGGATACTCCTCTTGTCAGCCGCAGTCCCAGAAACATGGTCTCCTCCATCCGGTCCTGTACCGTCAGTGTCTGCTCCTCTTCCCTGCTTTCCAGCGGATGTGCCAGATAAGCTCCCAGACTCTTTTCGTTCTGAAACCGCACATTATCGATAAGGGATGCCGCACCGATACCGAATCCCAGGTAATCCCTGCGGATCCAATAGCCCACATTATGTCTGCATTCATAACCATCCCTGGCATAGTTGGAAATCTCATACCGATGGAACCCATACTTTGCCAGCACCTCTATGGTCTCCTCATACATGGCACGCTCCGTCTCTTCCTCCGGCAAGGGCAATTCTCCCCTCTCTGCCATGGCCGCAAAAGGGGTTCCCTCCTCCACGATCAGGCTGTAGGCAGAGATATGCTGCGGCATGGGTTCTAAGTGCAGCACCTTTTCCAGCGTGTCCCGATAGCTTGCAAGCGTCTGTCCCGGCAGTCCGCTCATGATATCCACATTGATATTCGTAAATCCTGCCTCCACGGCCTCCCGGTACACCTGGCAGAAACCTTCAAAATCATGGATCCTGCCCAGATTTTTCAGTTCTTCTGCCTGGGCAGACTGCATACCGATACTGAGACGGTTGATTCCTGCCGTGTAAAAATTCCGAAGTTTCTCTGCGCTGACCGTCCCCGGATTCACCTCCATGGTGATCTCCGCGTCCTGTGCCATTGCGAACTGCTCTCTGATACGGTCCATCAACTGCCCGATCTGTTCCCCGGACAACAACGACGGCGTACCTCCTCCGATAAATATACTGGTCACGGTACGGTCACTGTAATCTTTTGCTCTTCCCCCGATCTCTGCAAAAAGTGCAGCCATATAGGCTTCCCTTGTCTGCTCCGTGGCAGGGGCAGACAGGAAATCACAATAGCTGCACTTTCTTACGCAAAAGGGAATATGAATGTATAATTCCAGTTCCTTTTTATTCATATTGCTCCTTCAATTACTTCATCAGTTTTTATCATCCAGCTTCAGAACACTCATAAATGCCTTCTGCGGGATCTCTACATTGCCGAACTGACGCATACGCTTTTTACCCTCTTTCTGCTTCTCCAACAACTTCTTCTTACGGGTAATATCACCGCCGTAACATTTCGCCAGCACATCCTTACGCATGGCCTTTACCGTTTCTCTGGCAATGACCTTGCCGCCGATGGCTGCCTGGATAGGAATCTCGAAGAGGTGTCTGGGAATCTCGTCCTTCAGCTTTTCACACATCCTACGTCCTCTCTCGTAAGCGGAATCTGCACAGACGATGAAGGACAGGGCATCCACTTCCTCGCGGTTGATCAGAATATCCAGCTTCACCAGATTCGATCTCTCGTAACCCTTCAGATCGTAATCAAAAGATGCATAACCACGGGAACGGGATTTTAAAGCATCAAAGAAATCATAAATGATCTCGTTCAGGGGCAGTTCGTATTTCAACAACGCTCTGGTGCCCTCGATGTATTCCATGCCGAGGTATTTGCCGCGGCGCTCCTGACACAGTTCCATGATGGAACCGATAAATTCGGAAGTCACCATGATCTCTGCATTTACCACCGGTTCTTCCATATATTCGATCTCGGAGGGATCCGGCAGATTGGAAGGATTGGTCAACTCAATTACTTCCCCATTGGTCTTATGCACCTTATAGACAACGCCGGGGGCGGTAGTCACCAGATCCAGATTGTACTCTCTCTCCAGTCGTTCCTGAATGATCTCCAGATGCAGCAGTCCCAGAAATCCGCACCGGAAGCCAAATCCCAGTGCCACAGAAGTCTCCGGTTCATAGAACAGGGACGCATCGTTCAACTGTAACTTCTCCAGCGCATCTCTCAGATCCGGGTACTTGGAACCGTCTGCGGGATATAATCCACAATATACCATGGACTGTACCTTTTTATAACCGGGCAGAGGTTCTGCGCAGGGATTGTTGTCGTCCGTTACGGTATCACCCACTGCTGTATCTTTTACATTCTTGATGGAAGCCGTGATGTAGCCTACCATTCCGGCAGAAAGCTCGTCACAGGGGATAAACTGTCCCGCTCCGAAATAACCGACCTCCACGACCTCTTCCTTCGCTCCGGTAGCCATCATGCGGATCATGGTACCCTTTTTCACTGTGCCTTCCATGACACGGCAGAAAATGATAACACCCTTATAGGAATCATATACAGAGTCAAAGATCAGTGCCTGTAAAGGGTTGTCCGGATTCCCCTTGGGGGATGGGATCTTTTTCACGATCTGCTCTAAGACTTCCTCAATACCGATGCCGTTTTTCGCGGAGATCAGCGGAGCATCCTGTGCCTCGATACCGATGACGTCCTCGATCTCTTCAATGACTCTCTGGGGATCTGCGCTGGGCAGATCGATCTTGTTGATGACCGGGAAAACATCCAGATCATGATCCAGTGCCAGATAGACATTGGCCAGTGTCTGTGCCTCAATGCCCTGTGCCGCATCCACCACCAGAATGGCGCCGTCGCAGGCCGCCAGAGAACGGCTGACCTCATAATTGAAATCCACATGGCCCGGAGTATCGATGAGGTTGAAAATGTATTCCTCTCCGTCCTGTGCTTTATATACGGTACGCACGGCCTGTGCCTTGATGGTAATGCCACGCTCTCTCTCCAGGTCCATATTGTCCAGGACCTGTGCCTGCATCTCTCTGCTGGTGAGCAGACCGGTCTTCTCAATGATACGGTCCGCCAGGGTGGATTTGCCGTGATCTATGTGTGCCACAATACAAAAATTGCGGATTTTGCTCTGATCTATTACTGCCATACTACTGTCCTTTCCTGACATATTCTTGCATCTAACGATTGTAGCATAAATTCCGCATTCTTGTCTATGATTTTACTTCGATTCGTTGTCTTATCCTGCTTTTATGTATCGCTACTCTCCCTTAAGCACCATATCCAGAATATGTGCCAGAGGATCACAGGCATTTATGGCCTCCTCCACAGTATTGTTCTGGGCTCCCAGTTCCACCAGAAGTGTCCGGGGACGCAGATGCATATTGTAGCGGTAGCCCTTCAGATAGATCCTGCGGGTCAGTCCCGGGTAATACTCCGCCGCCTTCAACTGCATCTGAAAAGAAAACGCCAGATTGGCCTCCTGGTTCTCGTTGGCCAGGTAGTCAATATCTCCCGTCTTGCGGGTCCTGCTCAGACCGTTAAAGAACATAAATCTTGCCGTGGGTCTCCCTTGAATATCCGTCACCAGCTTTGTCTCTTCCGCCACCTCATCCCGGTGCAGATCGATGATCACCTGGATAGAGGGATTCTCCGCAAGGATCTGTTCCACTGCCGGAAGTGCCCGGGAATATGCATTGTCTCTGGTCTCCACATCATATTGACCAGTATTGTGCAGCACCCGGTAACCATATTGTTCTGTCAGGATCTTGGTCAGACACTCTCCCACTCCCACGATACCGGTGTTCACATCTCCAGGAACCGAATCCGCAAAAGCCTCCTGGGAATGGGTGTGATAGATCAGGATCTGTGGTCCGTCACCTTCCTGTGGCAACGTCATATCCATTCCCAGCAGTTTTTCCACGGATAACTGATCACTGCCTGCCATGGTATTGGCATCTATGGCATAAAAATTCCGTACCAGTGTCTCATAATCCGCAAGCTGTGTGCGGTCAATCTGCACCTGTTGTACCGCCGGACGAAAATTGCTCAATGCAGTCCCGGCTGTCGCCTCCACACTCTCCGGGATAAGGGCCGTCTGCTGCGTTTCCTCCGGCTGCGGAAGGAGAAGTTCTTCGCTGATCAGATCTTCGGTGGTCAGGGTCCGGCAGGTAGTCTCATCCTCCTCCGGATTCTGTGTCCCCTGCTGCTCCACAATACCATAGCCTAATAGCGGTACTACTTCCCACATATTCTGCTGCAGCAGTAATCCGGTACTGCCGCTTTCTCCTGACAAAGCTTCGGAACAGGCAAATACCGGAAACTCATTTTCTCCCCGATCCGCCATCAAAAGCCCACAGACAACTGTCAGCAAAAACAGTGCGATCCGCCAGACAGTATTTTTCGGATTCTTCACGGTCCGCGCTCTCCTTCCGCACTTTTTTGTTACGACAGTTCAGCCCGCGTCAGTCGCAAAGTCGCCTTGACCTGCTCTTACGTCACTTCGTGACTACCTTTGCTCGTAATCCGGTGCTCAACTCATGAACTGTTACCCTATATATATGCAGTTACGCCCAGTTTTTTTCCATGGCAATATTGATTCCCTCGGAGACCGTGTAGCTGACCCGTTTGATCACAGAATCGATATCCTTTCCGGTCATATACATATTGTTCAGTTCTGCAAAAGCCATGCGGTGCTGTCCCATATATTTGACCGCATCGAACTCCTTTTCCCCGCTCATCAGCTTCTCCAGTGCATCTCCCACAATCGTGGCGGCATCCACCACCGTGGGGATCCCGATGGCAATTACCGGTACGCCCAGGGTCTCTTCGGTCAGGGCATTGCGGTGATTGCCCACGCCGGAGCCGGGCTGAATGCCGGTATTGGTGATCTGGATCGTACGGTTCAATCTTCTGGTGCTGCGAGCCGCCAGCGCATCCACCACGATCAGCACATCCGGTTGCGTCTCCTTCACCACACCGCTTATGATTTCTGCCGTCTCCATACCGGTCTTCGCCATTACCCCCGGCTCAATACTGCTGACCAGATTCATACGGGTACAGTTGTAGGCTGCTTTGCCGTAGGCTCTGACCACGTGTCTGGTGATCAGCAGATTGTCCACCACCTGCGGTCCCAGAGCGTCTGCCGTCACTTCCCGGTTTCCCAGCCCCACGATCAATACCGACAGTTCCTCCGCTTCCCCGGGCATCATTTTCAAAAGTTCCTCCGCTAACGCCTCCGAGATCTCCCTGTGGTAATCGTCATCCGGTTCCACCATGGCCGGTGCCTCCATGGTCACATAGACACCCATGGGCTTTCCCAGTGTTTTTTCCGCATTTTTCGTATCGATGGTCACCTTGGTAATGCGGATATCCGTCTCTTCCTCATAGTGCTCGTCCACCGACACACCCCGCAGTTTGCTTTCCTCTTCATTGACACTTTCTCTTGCCTCCAGGGCCAGGTCTGTTCTGATCTGAAAAGTTTCCATTTTTTCACCCTCTGTCTGCCTTTCTTATCAATACATTTTTTACAAAAATCCGCAAAATATGTATTGACAAAAGCTCCCAGATTGTCTAAACTACAATAGTATGTTTACGTTAGTCTTCCGTGTCTGGCTAAAGTGAAACATTTCTTGTAAATTATAATTTTATTGTATACATTATGGAGGTGTACGACTTGGCTAACATTAAATCTGCAAAAAAGAGAATTTTAGTATCCCGCACAAGAGCTGACAGAAACAAAGCTATCAGATCCGGCGTTAAGACCGCTATCAAGAAGGTATACGCTGCAATCGAGACCGGTGACAAGGAAGCAGCTAAGGCTGAATTAACCGCTGCTACCAAGACCATCGAGATGGCTACTTCTAAGGGCGTTTACCACAAGAACAACGCTGCAAGAAAGGTTTCCCGTCTGAGCAAAGCTGTCAACGGAATGGCTTAATTTTTCTTGCACTGGTACAGAATTTAAGACATACAAAAGCGCCTATACCGTCATGTAGGTGCTTTTTTTGTGCCCTTTTTCAAATGTCACTTCTTGCTGCCTCATTCCAGGCAGATCCGGCTGACTGTCTTCCGCCCGTTTCATATACTTTATACACCATCTCGCTTAAAAGCTCGATGATGTACATTTGCCAAATACCGATTCTTGTGCAAGCACAAATCTGTACCTGGCTCATCGTATACACAAAAAGGACCTCTGCACAGTACACTATGCAGCGATCCTTTCTTATTTTATATCTTATATTCTTATGCCTTGCGTTCTTACAGCTTACTGCTGTGCTACATCCTTCATGGAGAAGCTGATTCTGCCCATCTTATCCTTACCCAGGCATACTACAGTCACTACATCGCCCAGAGTCAGAACATCTTCTACACGGTTGATTCTCTCCTTGGCGATCTTGGAGATGTGTACCATGCCTTCCTTGCCGGGTGCGAACTCGATGAATGCACCGAACTCCTTGATGCTGACTACCTTACCCTTGAAGATCTGGCCCTCTTCGAAATCGGTGGTGATGATCTTCACCATCTCCAGAGCCTTATCCATCATTTCCTTGTCAGTACCGCAGATAGATACCTTACCATCATCGGTGATATCGATCTTCACACCGGTACGGGCAATGATCTCATTGATGGTCTTACCACGCTGTCCTACTACATCACCGATTCTGTCGGGATCGATCTGAATGGAGATGATCTTGGGAGCGTACTTGCCAACCTCTGTTCTGGGAGCAGAGATAGCGGGCTTCATGCAGGTATCCATGATGAACAGTCTTGCATCACGGCATCTCGCAATAGCGCCTTCTACGATAGGTCTGGTCAGACCGTGGATCTTAATATCCATCTGGATCGCGGTAATACCTTCGGTAGTACCGGTTACCTTAAAGTCCATATCTCCGAAGAAGTCTTCCAGTCCCTGGATATCGGTCAGCAGAACGAAATCGTCATCGGTCTCGCCGGTTACCAGACCACAGGAAATACCTGCTACCATCTTCTTGATGGGTACGCCTGCTGCCATCAGGGACATGCAGGAAGCACAGGTGGATGCCATGGAGGTAGATCCGTTGGATTCAAAAGTCTCAGATACGGTACGAATTGCATAAGGGAACTCGTCCTCACTGGGCAGTACGGGGATCAGGGCTCTCTCAGCCAGAGCGCCGTGACCGATCTCACGTCTTCCGGGTCCGCGGGAAGGCTTGGTCTCACCTACGGAATAGGAAGGGAAGTTATAGTGATGCATATATCTCTTGCTTACTTCGTTCTCATCCAGGCCATCGATCTTCTGCTGCTCGGACAGAGGTGCCAGAGTACATACGTTACAGATCTGGGTCTGTCCACGGGTGAACATAGCAGAACCATGTACACGGGGGATGATGTCTACTTCTGCTGCCAGAGGACGGATCTGTGTGATTGCACGTCCATCGGGACGCTTGTGATCTTTCAGGATCATCTTACGAACGGTCTTCTTCTCATACTGGTATACTGCCTCACCTAAGATAGCCAGCCACTCTTCGTTCTCAGCGAAAGCCTCGGTCAGCTTGTCGGTGATTACACGGATATTCTCCTCACGGGTCTGCTTATCATCGGTGAATACAGCTTCTTCCATCTCAGCGGGAGATACGATCTTCTTCATCTCCTCGAACATTTCAGCGGGCACTGCACAGCTGGTGTACTCATGCTTCTTCTTGCCTACTTCTGCTACAATCTTGTCGATGAAAGCAATGATGGTCTGGTTCACTTCGTGAGCCTTATAAATTGCTTCGATCATGGTTGCTTCAGGAATCTCGTTCGCTCCTGCCTCGATCATGATCACCTTTTCTCTGGTGGAAGCAACGGTCAGGTTCAGATCACCTTTCTTCCACTGCTCCTGGCTGGGATTGATGATGAACTCGCCATCGATCATGCCTACCTGGGTCATAGCGCAGGGGCCATCGAAAGGAATATCGGAAATGCAGGTAGCGATAGCTGCACCGATCATAGCCACCAACTCCGGACGACACTCGGGATCCACGCTCATTACCATGTTGTTCAGGGTTACATCATTACGGTAATCCTTGGGGAACAGGGGACGCATGGGTCTGTCGATGACACGGCTGGTCAGAATAGCATTCTCACTTGCCTTTCCTTCTCTCTTGTTGAAACCGCCGGGGATCTTACCCACAGCGTACATCTTCTCTTCATACTCTACACTCAGAGGGAAGAAATCGATACCGTCTCTGGGCTTCTCGGAAGCGGTTGCGGTACAGAGAACCGTGGTATCACCATAGTGCATGAATGCACATCCGTTTGCCTGCTTACCTACACGGTTGATATCAACCACCAGAGGTCTGCCTGCAAGATCCATCTTGTAACTTTGATACATAAATTCCTCCTATCCATCGTACTGTGACTGTTATCTTTGGTGCCACGCTACGATATGAATTATTATTCTACGGGCTGGAGGATTACCGAAACTACTGAAAATTCCATGTCGCTCCCATGATCCGCAACATAATCTTTTCAGCGGTCTCGGGGCTCACTTCCATCCCGTGTGTTACCTTTTCAGGCGCGGTGAATTAGATTTTCACCGTGCATATGGATGTAATGAGAAACAAGAGAAGCGGAGCGCCGATGTAATCGGCAGACCCCGCTCACCAGTCAGCATTATTTTCTTAAGCCAAGCTTCTCGATTAATGCACGATATCTCTCAATATCCTTCTTCTTCAGGTACTCCAGAAGACCACGTCTCTGACCTACCATCTTCAGCATACCACGACGAGAATGATGATCCTTGGGGTTCTCCTTCAGATGCTCGGTAAGCTCCTGGATTCTTGCGGTCAGGACTGCTACCTGTACCTCAGGTGAACCGGTGTCACCGGGGGTTCTTGCATACTCGTTCATGATGGCTGTTTTCTTTTCCTTAGAAATCATTTCTTTTTCCTCCTGTTTTTTAAACGCCAGATACCAAGACTAAGGTCGGAGTGTCCGTAATCTGGGCATCGGCTAATCATACTATTTCAATATATCATAGTTTCTATCGGTTGTAAATATATTTTTCTATTTTCTTGCGGCCCGCTTCTGTACCTTTTCCTCGTACATCCGGCTGTCTGCAATTTTTACATAATCTGCAAAAGACAGTGCGGATTCCGGATCCGTCACGACAGTTCCGATACTCATGGACAACGGGAACGGAAGCTTCTGGGCTTTTCCCTCCGCCTCCAGTGTTCTGCGGATGCGCAGCACCAGTTCTCTGGAAACCTCATCGGACTGGTAACTCTGGATCAGGACGAATTCATCACCGCCGGTTCTGGCCGGCACAGCGTCCCGGCTGCTACACTGCATCAATGCTCTGGCTGCAGCGCAGATGGCCATATCCCCATACTCGTGTCCGAAGGTGTCATTGATGTATTTCAGACGATCCAGATCCACGAACAAGATCAGAAGTTTGCGTTTGTTCAGACCGGAAATACGGAAGGACTCCTCTCCCAGCTGTTGGTAGCCCATACGGTTATACATACCTGTCAGCGTATCCATAATATACAGGGAAGACAGCTTGCGGTTCATATAGGCCAACATTTCTTTTTTGTGAAGGTTCTCCATGGAGCGGGTCAGTGCGTTCATGATCTGGAACAGGTACTGTTTCTCCATCAGGTATACCGCATTACGGATAGCTACATAGCCAACGGTACGCTCTCCGAAATGTAACGGCAGGAACAAAAAGTCCTGTCCCGGCTTCGGATAATCGAAGGTCGGGAAGATGCCATCCACTTCCTGTCTGTCCAGATCCAGTCTCTGGTCCCTCTCGTATGCAAAGGTCATCTGCATCTGTCTCGGATAACCATGCAAGGAAAATCCCTCGTCCGAAGGGGTGGCATCCAGATGAATACTCTTCTCCGTTTCTTTTTTATAGGCATTGAGGTGATCGTCCAGCACCAGATACATGGCATCGCATTTCAGGGACGGAATGCACTGGGGAATGCAGTACATCATTTCCTCTACGGTATTGCACTGCATCATCTCTGCCTCCATGGACAGGACTTCCTCGTCGAATTCCTCACTTTCCACGCTGTACATGATCTGATCCTTCAGATGGGCTCTGGCATCCCTGCTGCTTCCTTTGCCGCAGCCACAGCTCTCCTGCCACAGCATCTCAGTATTGGTGAAATTGTACCGGGGGACACTTTCTCCCGCCCAGATTTTCAGGAGAATATCCATTCCCTTGTATGCAGCTTCCTCTCTGATATGTCCCACAGTGGTAATACTCGGCGTGTAAAATCCGGCCTTGTCGAAGTTGTCAAAGCCTGTGATACGGAAGTCCTTCGGTGCTGTAAATCCCATCTGGGCCGCCGCTTCGCATACCGCTACCGCCACATTATCATTGATACAGATAATAGCATCCGGCAGCTCTTTGTGAGTATCCCACAGATGCCTGTAGCCTTCCAATCCGCTCTTGTAGTCAAAAGAGCCGTACCAGATGTCATTCTTATCTATTTTGATCTTGTGTTCTTTGGCATAGTCAAGCATTCCCTGCAGTCGGCAGCTGCTCTCATAATTGCTGTCAGCCCCCACCAGCAGCCAGAATTTTTTGCAGTTATGCACCTCATGCATATGTGCGATCACCTGCTTCATGGCAGAATAATTGTCAATACCCACATAATAAAAATCTTCCAGCTCGTTGGCAATAGAGACTACCGGAAGGTGCGACTGCTTCGCCTTGTGGATCACTTCCGCCAGCACTGCCGGAGAGCTGATATTGTTCAATTCCAGAATAATGCCGTCGAACTCTGACAGATCCGGAAGGTTAAAAATATTATATTCTGCCCTGTTGTACCCAGCATCTCTGCTCCAGTTGCCAGTACTATTGAAAATATATAGATTTACCTCTTCGTTCGTTTCTTTTATTCTCTGTAAAATACCTGCCGGCCAGGCATAGGTAAACAACCTTCTCCAGCCGTCGGTGATCAAAGCTACTTTCCGCATATTCCTCACCCATTTTCGTCTCTGTACGAAGCCCCTTTTTTTCGTTCAGGGACCGCCGATATATACAAAAATAGTATCATAGTTCCCCGTGAAACGCAATTGTAAAAGAAAAGGCACTCGCATGTCTCCGAATGCAAAAAAGCATTGCCCCGCCCTTTTGCGAAAGCAATGCTTTTTATCAGTCGTGAATGACACGGACACATTTCACAGGTGTACGATACTTATAGCTGCTGATCTTGATACCGGTCTTCGGGCTGCTGGCGTGAATTACCTGTCCTCCACCGATATAAATAGCTACGTGATTAATATTACCCTTGCCGTTACCATAGAATACCAGATCACCGGGCTTTAGCTCGGATGCACTGATCTTGGTGCCCTCATTGGCCTGTGCTCTGGAGGAATGGCTCAGGGTAATGCCGTATTTCTTGAATACGCTGAGAACAAAACCGGAGCAGTCCGCACCCTTGGTAAGGCTGGTGCCTCCCCAGACATAAGGGTTACCTACGAACTGTTTTGCATATTCTACCAGATCTACGCGGACATCGGATACCCCCTGTCCGTAGAGAAGCTCTGTCATGGTGATGGCGGTATCCAGCTTTTCTTCCACTGTGACATAATCTTGGGATACATAAGCATCCTCGCCGTCAATAGAAATCTTCACCCAGCCGTCGGAACCGGTCTCCACATACTCCATCTCTTCTCCCTGTCCCACCTGAGTCACGATCTCACTGGTGGTATTGGGCTCCTGACGTACATTCAGGCCATCGGTATTGGCAATGGCTACCGTATGAACCAGTTCCATGGCTCGGATTCTGGCTTCCGGTCCAGTCAGCAGGAATTCCTTGCTGACATAACCTTCCACTTCACCGGACTTGATATGTGCCCAGTCATCTACGGTCTCGACCACTTCACAGGCCGCATCCTTGGGAAGCTTACCTACCAGCTTACCGTCTGTGGAAGATACCGCTCTCACATTCAGATTACCGGATTCCACATTGGCCACACCGATATTGGTATAGCCCCAGGAAGCTCCCTGGGCATCCTGTGCGATCTGGATGTATTCCTCCAGTGTACGCTCCGTCTCCAGGACAGAAGCCACACCGCCGGATGCCATGAGGACACTGCTTTCTGCAGCGGAAGCGGAAAGCGGTGCCGCCAGCATGCACAATGCCAGGCCGGTGGCTACGATCTTTACTTGTTTTTCTCTTGTATGTTTTATCATAAATTCTTCTTTAAAATCCTTTTACAAATATATTACAGAATTGTTACATCGCAAGTCTGATTATACCTGTCTGCAGGCTTCCTGTCAACCCATGGAAAAATTTTCCACTACTGTTTCCCGCCGTCGCTCCTTCCTCCGTAAAACGAAAAAACCGGCGTATGAGTGTCTGTCTGCACCCGATACGCCGGATCTCTTGTTCCAGGAATGGAACTTGTTATTTTATCTTCTATGGCCACCGCCGCCATGGCTGACACCGCTGCTGCTCCGATGACTTCCTCCGTGACCGCCGCTGTGTCCGCTGCTGTGTCCGCTACTGCTACTGCTGGTCTCGATCCTGCGGGTCACCACGTTCTTACGCAGATACTGGTCTCTGGTATTGTTGATCTTGGGCTTTTTGCCATCAAGATACTGATTGACCGTAGTAGTATCCTTTGCTTTGCTCTGATGCAGGTTCACTGCGGCATAGATCAGTGCAACGACAAGACCTGTCAGGATCCAGGGAGAAAAGGTCATCGGCATGCTTTCCTTACTTTCCTCCATGGTCCGGGTCACATAACTGATACAATTCTTATACGCTTTGTAGGGGCTTTCGTCTATGTAATCATCCACTGCGTACAGGGCCTGGTCGATCTCGTAATCGCCAAAATAATCATAGACATTTCCACAGGTAGACAGCCAGCTTCCCTTTTGTCCTTCATAGGCATTGTCCAGCAGCAGAACTCCGTTGCCGTGTACCTTGTCATAACCGAAATTGTTGTAATCATAGAAGTTATCCGCCAGATCTCTCATGGCTGTGGTCCAGTCGGTACTGCCGACTTCCTTCGCATGAAATGTCTCTGCAAGATCGGGATTCTGCAGATCATACTCTACGGATTCGGAAATCGTCACGATTACGATATCCGCCTGGATCTTCTCCTCACACTCTGCTATGTACTCCCGCAGGTTCTGCTCCTCTTCATCTGTCAGCATATCCGCATAGTCAAATACACGCTCTGCCGGATCCTGACTGTTGCCCCGGACAGTCTTCGGTGTAAGCAGATGAACGACTGCCGCTCCGATGGTAATAACCGCCAGCACTCCGGCAATGATGAACCATACCTTAAAATATTTCAGGTACTGTCTCAGTGCTTCTTTCTTAATATCTTTTTCCATTGTCACGTTATCCTTCCCTCATAATTTCTACACCAGACTGGCGATTGCATTCACCATGCATAGAATTGCCGCCAGTGTCACACCAAGTGTTCCCGCATAAGCCCACACCTTTGCTTTGGAAATCGGTGCAGTACCTACCAGTTTACCGGTCTGTCCGTTTACATAGAAAGGATATTCTTTGCCTTTGTAGCTATAGTCATACTTCCATACTGGCAGGAGACCATAACTTACAGAACTGTCCGTCACGTTGATGTTTTCTCCCATTTTGCGGACACTGGAATATCCAGAATAGCTGTCATGCAGCATCTTCTGTGCATCCTCCTGCATCTTGGCTTTGGCACGGCTCTCCACCAGATCGGAAGTCATATTGTAGCGTTCACTATGAAATCCAGACAGATATTCTGGCTTAAACTCCTGCAGTTCCTTGTAATCAAAGGGCTCCATCAGATCCATGACATCATCCGGCATTCCCACGGAAGCATCCACAGGAATCTTCACAAAATCAATGTCCATATCACGGACAATATCATAATATGAGGTCTCGGTATACTGTGTATTGCCGGTCGTCCAGCTGCGCACCTTGGTACCTTCACCGTGGAACGTGCAGTTGGTATTGTAATCGTAGAACCAGAACGGTACATAATCACCGTAAATACCGTTCATTCTTACTTCCGACAGAAAATCCGTCGGTGCAAAAATACATTTCTCAAATTTATCACGGATCAGCTTCTTGCAGACTTCCTTGCCCATACGGAAGGGAATCAGCATATGCGGTGTGTAGGCCCCGGAAATCTGATCATCCACGATCACATAATTGTCGCAATAAGGACACTGTGTAGCGGAGGTGTTTACCGTCATGGGAATCTCGCCACCACAGTTGGGACATACCTTTGTCACCTTTTTCTGCGCAGCACCCTCGGCTGCTGCCATTCTGCTGACCGGCTGTCCGGCTCCCGCTGCCTGGACCGTTCCTTCCGCAGTGCCGTTTTCCTCACCGCTTGTCTCGATCACGCCGTCCTCGCGTTCTTCGCTGTCCTCACTCTCACAGAAAGGACAGAACATCTTCTTTCTCTCCGGGCTGTAAACTACATTACCGCCGCAGTTTTTACATCTAAAGATCATTTTACCCCTCGCCTTCTGCCTTTTACGACATTTTTCTTCGTAGAACCTTTTTTATCTTACCATAGATTCCATCGTATTTCCATATCGTAAAATACACATAATCTTTTCTTATCGTTCGTTTACCATGATTGTCTCATGCTTTCATCAGGTCTGCGTAATCCTCCAGCAGGAATCGGTGATAGATCACATGGCACCCTTCATCCCGAAAACAATAACAGTAGGGATCTCCCATTTCCTCCGGGAAACGGATCATGACATCAAAGTCCTCGCCCCGCATCTCTTCCACATAAATATTCTCACTGTACCGCAAAAATAACTGTCGGATATTCTCCATCTTACAGTCATGCTGCCCGATCAGGCGGATCAATTCATAGATAAATCCCTTCTCTGCAAAATGCTCATGGACATAAGCACTGCCTTCCTCCGGAATACAGAGGCAGAAACGGTCTCCCTTACGGCTCACAGCCAGTTTTCCAAGCTTTATTGTCATGCTCTCCGGCTGTCCTGCCAGTGTAACTTCCATCTGTTCCGCCGTATCCTGTGTACCCAGCAAGTGATTCAGTGTAGATAACGGATAATACAGGCGGATCTTCTCTCTGCGGAAGCCTAATTTTGCCTGTTCCTCCAGAACCACATCCATGAGGTTTTTTTCTAATTTTTCAAATGTCATTTTCTTTTTCCTATAATTTCCCATAATCTGTCAAAAATAAAAACTATGCAGCGGAGGTTTCCTGTCCTGCATAGTTTTTATTATACAATATTCACGCATCAGAATACAATTCTATTCTACGGAAACAGACATTGCCGTTCCATTCTAATTCAGAAATTTGTCCAACTCCGTCTCTACGATCTGCTTTTTCTTCACCTTGGGAGCACGGATCACTTTTCCCTGTACGATGACCATATCCACATTTCGAAGCACCCGTAGATCTTCTAACGGATTCTTCTCCACCACGATCATATCCGCGCATTTGCCGGGTTCCAGTGTACCGGTGATATCTCCGATGCCCGCCATCTCGGCGCCGCGGCAGGTTGCGGTATAATAAAAGACCCGTAATGGAATCCACCATCACGGGTCCTGTGACTCTTTTGAAAGAATCTGTTATTTATTGTAGCAAACAATCTGTCCGAAGTCAGCCTTCAGGGAAGCGCCGCCTACCAGACCACCGTCGATGTCTGCCTGTGCAAACAGCTCGGGAGCGCTGGAAGCAGATACGGATCCGCCGTACTGGATACGGATAGCTGCTGCGGTTGCATCATCATAGATCTCAGCGATGCACTCACGGATTGCCTTACATACTTCCTGTGCCTGCTCGGTAGTAGCTACCTTGCCAGTACCGATAGCCCAGATAGGCTCGTATGCGATGACAGCAGTTGCTGCCTGTGCAGCAGTTACGTTCAGGAATGCGATCTTGATCTGCTGACGGATGAAGTCGATGGTAACACCCTGCTCTCTCTGCGTCAGAGTCTCACCACAGCAGATGATGGGAGTAATGCCATGCTCGAAAGCCTTGAGAACCTTCTTATTCACGGTCTCGTCGGTCTCTGCAAAGTACTCTCTTCTCTCGGAGTGTCCGATGATCACATACTTCACGCCTGCATCATCCAGCATTGCGGGAGAAATCTCGCCGGTGAAAGCACCCTTCTCCTCGAAATACATATTCTCCGCACCAATCATGATATTGGAACCCTTTGCTGCCTCCATAGCGGGAATGATGTCGATTGCGGGAACGCACAGAAGGACGTCTACTTCATCATTTGCTACGAGGGGCTTTAATGTATTGATCAGCTCTACTGCCTGGCTGGGAGTCATATTCATCTTCCAGTTGCCGGCAATGATCTTCTTTCTTGCCATAATCATACACCTCTTCTTTTCTTATATTGTGTTTCCCACAGGATGCATCTGTGCCTGCAGGCAGGTTCGAATACATTCCGTGGGAAAGCTTTATTATTTCTATTTATTTGTCGTCTGCTGCTGCCACGCCGGGAAGCTCTTTGCCTTCCAGAAACTCCAGGGAAGCACCGCCACCGGTAGAAATGTGGCTCATCTTGTCAGCGAAACCAAGCTGGTTAACAGCTGCTGCGGAATCACCACCACCGATAATGGTAGTTGCATCAGTCTCAGCCAGAGCCTTTGCTACAGCGATGGTACCTGCTGCCAGGGTAGGATTCTCGAATACGCCCATAGGTCCGTTCCATACAACGGTCTTAGCAGTCTTAACAGCCTCAGCATACAGAGCTGCGGTCTTGGGTCCGATATCGCATCCCTCTCTGTCTGCGGGCATGTTGGTAACATCATATACCTGAACCTCAACAGGAGCATCGATCGGATTAGGGAAATCAGCGATGGTTACAGAGTCAACGGGAAGTAACAACTTCTTGCCCAGCTTCTCAGCCTTTTCCATCATTTCCTTACAGTAGTCGATCTTGGTATCATCTACCAGAGACTTACCGATCTCATAGCCCTGAGCCTTTAAGAAGGTGTAAGCCATACCACCACCGATGATCAGGGTATCGCACTTCTCTAACAGGTTGGAGATAACATTCAGCTTGTCTGCAACCTTAGCGCCGCCCAGAATAGCTACGAAAGGTCTTACGGGATCTTCTACAGCCTTACCTAAGAAGTTGATCTCCTTCTCCATCAGGTAACCTACTACGTTCTCGCCACCCTTAGCGGTGATGAACTTGGTAACGCCTGCTACGGAAGCATGTGCTCTGTGGGAAGAACCGAAAGCATCGCATACATACAGATCAGCCAGATCAGCCAGTTCTTTGCTGAACTCTTCACCGTTCTTGGTCTCTTCTGCGCCGCGGAAACGGGTGTTCTGAAGCAGAACCACGTCGCCTTCCTTCATGTTCTCAACAGCCTTGGTAGCTGCTTCGCCGGTTACATTGTAGTCAGCTACGAAAGTAACCTCTTTGCCCAGCTTCTCGGACAGTCTCTTGGCAACAGGTGCCAGAGATTCGCCTTCGTTGGGGCCATTCTTTACCTTACCCAGATGAGAGCAAAGAATTACCTTGCCGCCATCGTTGATCAGCTTCTTGATGGTAGGCAGAGCTGCAACGATACGGGTATCGTCAGTGATTTCACCGTTCTTTAAGGGAACGTTAAAGTCGCATCTTACCAGGACTCTCTTTCCCTTTGCGTTAATGTCATCTACAGATTTCTTATTTAATCCCATGGTATTAACCTCCAATTATTTTAGTATCTAAAAAGGGCCCGGTCCTTGTAAGACCGGACCCTGATAGGTCTTTACGCGTTAACGCCTGTCGGCTTATGCTAACTCGCTGAAGTACTTGATGGTACGAACCATCTGAGAGGTGTAGCTGTTCTCGTTATCATACCAGGATACAACCTGTACCTGAGTATTGCCATCTTCCATAGGAGCAACCATGGTCTGAGTTGCATCGAAGATGGAACCGTAGGTGCTGCCTACGATATCGGAAGATACGATCTCATCGGTGTTGTAACCGAAGGACTCGGTAGAAGCAGCCTTCATTGCTGCGTTGATCTCTTCCTTGGTTACAGCGCCCTTAACTACTGCTACCAGAATGGTGGTAGAACCGGTAGGGGTCGGAACACGCTGAGCGGAGCCGATCAGCTTGCCGTTCAGTTCGGGAATTACCAGGCCGATTGCCTTAGCTGCACCGGTAGAGTTGGGAACGATGTTGCAAGCGCCTGCACGGCTTCTTCTCAGATCGCCCTTTCTCTGAGGTCCGTCAAGGATCATCTGGTCACCGGTATAAGCGTGAACAGTGGTCATGATACCGCTCATGATAGGTCTGCAATCGTTCAGAGCCTTAGCCATAGGTGCTAAGCAGTTGGTGGTGCAGGAAGCTGCGGAGATAACGGTATCTTCGGGCTTCAGGGTCTTGTGGTTAACATTGTATACGATGGTAGGAAGGTCGTTACCTGCGGGAGCAGAAATAACAACTTTACGAGCACCGGCAGTGATATGTGCGGAAGCCTTCTCCTTAGAGGTGTAGAATCCGGTACACTCCAGAACTACATCAACCTTTAATTCACCCCAAGGAAGCTTGCTTGCGTCAGCCTCTTTGTAGATGGTGATGGTCTTGCCGTTAACGGTGATGCTGTCCTCGCCAGCCTCAACGGTGCTTGCATACTTGTAAACACCCTGAGAAGAATCATACTTCAACAGATGTGCCAGCATCTTAGGGCTGGTTAAATCGTTGATTGCTACTACTTCATATCCTTCTGCATCGAACATCTGTCTGAATGCAAGACGACCAATACGGCCAAAACCATTAATTGCTACTCTTACTGCCATTTTAGTTTCCTCCTAAAATTTTAATTTTATATCTTTTGGCTTTCCGTTATTCACAGATTGTCAAAATTTTATCAGCAAAGACATTTTACCTAATTCCTGATTATAATTCAAGATGTAAATGAAAAATATTTGTGATTTTGTGGTAAATTTTACAGTTTGTTTAGAAATGCTATGGTTTTTCCCTTCATTTTTGCTATAATAGGTTCGTATTATGATAACCAGAAAGGATGAAAAATATGTCTATCAAAGCAGATTGTCATCTTCACTCTTCTTTTTCGGGAGATTCCCAGGCTCCCATGCCGGAGATGATCGATAAAGGTCTCGCTCTGGGACTGGAGACCATGTGTTTTACCGAGCATAACGATTTTGATTATCCCCGCACCGAGGAAGGACCGGGAACAATCTTTTTACTGAATACGGATTCCTATCTGTACGACGTGCTCCGCTGCCGCGCGAAATATGAAGGGAAAATGCGGATCCTCTTCGGCGTGGAGCTGGGATTGCAGCCTCATCTGGCCGACCGCAACGAAGATTTTATTTCCGCCTATGATTTTGATTTCGTCATCGGCTCCACTCATCTCTGCAAAGGAATGGATCCCTATTATCCGGAATATTTCGAGAAATTCTCCTCCGAGGAAGAAGCCATCCGGGCTTATTTTGCAGAGACACTGGAGAATCTGAAATGCCATGACGATTATGATGTATTGGGACATCTGGACTATATCGTCCGTGTGGCTCCCACCAAGGACAAGAACTATTCCTATGACAAATATAAGGATGCCATTGATCCGATCCTGGAGCTTTTAGTGCAGCAGGGAAAAGGTCTGGAACTGAACACCGGAAGCTTCCGCTATGGTCTCAGACAGCCTCATCCCTGTACCGATGTTCTGCGCCGCTATCATGAGCTGGGCGGTGAGATCATCACCGTAGGAACCGATGCCCACAAACCTCAGGATGTGGGATCCTATCTGGATCTTGCCTCCGAGATCCTGCAGCTGTGCGGTTTCAAATATTACACAATCTACGAAAAGCGCAGCCCGGAATATCACAAGCTGTAATTTTCTTTATTCCCTATCCTCCAAGCTGAATGTGTTCCTTCATCAGCTCGCGAAGCAACGCATCCGCTGTCCATGAGACATTATACGGTGTCACAATCGCCTTCAGGGCAACCGGTGGTAAGCCGGTTGCCTTATATTCTGCCAGGAATGCATCCACCTGTTGCGAATCCATTCCGGAAAACACCAGCATTTCCATTGCAAAATCAGGACCGTTATATATTTTTCCATTCTTATGAAAACCGCTGATTTCCGCCAGTGTTCCGATCTTCTGTCCATAGTCCCTGCGGTTCACCGCCGTCACATCCACACCTATTTTCTCCGCTGCCACACGCACAGCCCGGTCTTTTTGTGTACTCACGCCAAACAATAATATTTTTGCCATTATATTTCCTCACAGTCCATCACCCGGAAGCCGTTCTTTTCCAGCAATTGTGCAAATACTCCCTGTCCGAGGATGAGTTTACCGGTAAAGTTTCCATCATAAATCTGCTTTACGCCGCAGCTGGGGCTTCGTGACTGTAAGATTGCCAGATCGATGCCATTCTCTTTGGCGATCCGCAGAGCCTCCTCTGCGCCTTCCCGAAACTGCCTGTCCACATTTACGCCTTTACAGTTTATGACCTCACCGCTCACGATCTCCGACGGATCCCTCGGGGTCGGAAGTCCTCCCAGCACCTCAGGACATACTGGGATCACCTCATGCCCTTCCAGATATTTTGCCACACGCTCGCTGTAATTATTTTTCCCGTTATATTTACAGTTTTCGCCCAGCAGACAGGCACTGACCAGTATTTTCATCGTAATCTCCAGCTTTCCGTTATTATGTCTGTTACAGCAACGGCGCGATCAGGCGCATGATACACTGCCAGCCTCTCACTGCCATATTTTTCCTTCCATCCCGGTATTTATCGGTGACTTCCTCACTATCCTGTAACAGCTTATCAAAATCCGCCTCAATATCCCGGATGGCATCACAGCCGTGCATCCACACACCGTTTTCAAAATGATGATAAAGGCTCCGGTAATCCATATTGATAGTACCGACGGTCGCCGTATCCCCATCACACAGCATCTGCTTCGCATGCAAAAAGCCCGGGGTATATTCATAAACCCGCACACCCTGACGCACCAGTCCGGAATAATAGGATCTGGTCACACCGTAGATTACTTTTTTATCCGGAATACCGGGGGTAAATACCCGTACATCCACGCCACGTTTTGCCGCCAGTCCCAGCTCTCTCGTCATCTCATCACTGATGATCAGATAAGGAGTTGCCACATAGAGGCGTTTTTTCGCTGTCTTGATCAGGTTCAGGTAGACATTCTCTCCCACCGGCTCTCCGTCCAGAGGAGAATCCGCATAGGGCTGTACATAGCCGGACGCCTTCTGCACATTTCCGTCTTCCACACCTTCCTGCGACGCCTTCAGATACTTTTCATAATCCGTGTCCGCCTGTCCCATAACATTCCACATTTCCAAGAACATCATGGTAAAGTTCTGTACCGCTCTGCCGGTCAGCTTCACTCCGGTATCCTTCCAGTAACCGTAAGGATGCGTGATATTGAAATACTCGTCCGCCAGGTTATATCCACCGGTGAATCCCACTTTTCCGTCGATGACCATGATCTTACGATGATCGCGGTTATTCATAAAAATATTTAAAAAAGGCACTACATAGTTAAATACCCGGCACTGTACACCAATGGCATTCATGCGGTCTATAAAGCTTTTATCCAGAAAGCCGATACAGCCCACATCGTCGTACAGGATACGGACTTCCACGCCCTCAGCAGCCTTTCTTGCCAATACATCCCTCAGCCGTGCAAAAGCCTCCGCCTCCTCTATGGCATGATATTCCAGGAATATAAAGTGCTTTGCCTTCTCCAGCTCCTTAAGCTGTTCCTCGTATCCCAGATAAGCTTCCGGATAGAATTTCACAGCTGTCGTGTCATACACCGGATAATTACCATACTTCCAGATATAATGGCATTGATTTGCCAGCAGAGGATCTTCCTGCTCCAGCTGCTGCAATATGGTCTCATCCTGAACATTCAGAGGAATCAGTTGTGCATCCACATCCTCAAATTTCCGGATGATTTTATGCATAGCCTCTTTATGTCCGAACAATCCGTAAATACACAGACCGAACACAGGAAATGCCAATATTACAATGATCCAGGGCATCTTAAATGCGGCATTGGTATGTTTTCCATAAATCCTGAGCGCCACTACCAGCGCAAACAGGCTGGTCAGCAGAGAGATCACTGAAGAATACTGATACAGTTTGATCATCAATATCAATATCCAGCCGATCTGTAAGAGCACAGCCAATGCTGCAAACGCAATTCTTCCTATACTGTTTTTCACATTCCCTTTTACTTCAGAACGCATCTGCTTTTTCTTACCCATAATGTCCTCTTTTCTCTTTCGTTCTGCCAGATCATAAGTAATCTCCCCCTTACAGGCTGCCTGCACTGCGCACAGACAGCCATGGGTATATTCTATGGTGCCAGGGTCAAAAGGTCTAAGCCCACATGAGCTTGCTCATATGTGGGTGAAAGACCTTGGGACCCGCCCCGATATGAGCATAAAAGTGGGATGATAATCCCACGATATGCGAATATTGGGGCGGATTGTGGGAGTGCGCAGCACGGAACAATCCGTAGGCATCAAAGTCGGGGACTTTTGCCCCCGACATCATTCTATAGGGGATTGTTTTATGGTATAACATTTTTGCAAAAATCTCAATAGGTCAATGGACTACAACTGTCCTCTTTTGTCTGCCTAACCACAGTTTCTGTCACACAGTACCACCACTGTAGACGGCGTGGTCTGGGCAGGAATGCTTCTCGTGGAAGAGGAATAGATGACCACCAGATTATGGTTCGCGGGACTCGCCTGAAAATACTGGTTGTTCACGGTGCGCACATCCACTGTGCCATCCAGATTCAGCTGCAATGTCTGCTCCTCATTGACCAGGGAATTGCTGTAGTAGCTCACATCCACATTCCGGTCGCTTCTCTCTTCAGCCACTACCACTGCCGTATACTGAGGCGGATAGATCAGGGGCATGGGCGCATCGTTGCGATACCAGAAGGTTGCCATCATTCCAACCGACAGTGTAGTGAAATCCACCACATACGTATCCGGGTTGATGAAAAAGTTCACCGTGTTGCCGTCCGTATCCTCGATTGTAGCGAACAAAAGGCATCCATCGGCTCTGCGGCCACCCTGTCCTGCCGGTACCAGATCCACAATGGTTCCCTTCATGGAGCCGAAACTGCTTCTTCTCATAGGTCTCTGAAATGAAAAACGATAATCCATAAACACTCCTGCTGTTGTTAAAAGCTTTCTACTATTATATGCACGTCGGTGCCACTGTTGTCATACGCCGTGATAAAAATGCAGGACCACTATTGTAACAATAGTGATCCCGATCTTTTCCGCTATACAAATCTTTGTATCCGTAGGACACAGAGACCTCCTCTTTGAGCGCTTTCCTACAGAATAATGGTTCCGCCGCCCAGTACATGCTCATCCTGATAAAATACCATGGCCTGCCCCGGTGTTGCGGCACGTACCGGTGCGTCAAAGGTACAGAGCACTTTACCGTCCGGCTGTTTTGTCAGAGTTCCGTATTCTCCCTTATGGTTGTAACGGATCTTCGCCAATACTCTGGTGGGCTCTGTCAGATCTTCCACTGTCATATAATTCACATGATCGCACAGCACTTTATCCGTAAAGAGTTCCTGATTGGAACCGATGACGACTTCATTGGTCTCGGGACGGATGGCGGTGACAAACACTCTTTCCCCCATAGGAAGTTCCAGTCCTCTGCGCTGTCCCAGTGTATAATGGGTAATGCCCTTATGCCGGCCTAAGATCCTGCCGTCCTCCGTGACAAAATTGCCCGGTCCCGGCACCTTTTCGCCGGCTTCTCTGTCAATAAAGGAAGCATAATCATTGTCCGGCACGAAACAGATCTCCTGACTGTCCGGCTTATGCGCCACCGGAAGTCCCGCCTCCTCTGCCAGGACGCGGATTTCATCCTTGGTATATTCACCCACCGGCATCAGGGTATGTGCCAGCTGCTCCTGGGTCAGATTGTACAACGCATAGGTCTGATCCTTGGCTGCGGTAACGGAATTACGGATGGCAAAACGGCCATTCGGCAGCCTGTCAATCCTCGCATAATGTCCCGTGGCAATATAATCCGCCCCGATCTCCAGGCTTCTCTGCAGCAGGGATTCCCACTTCACATAACGGTTGCAGGCAATACAGGGATTGGGGGTATGGCCTCTTAAATACTCTGCCACAAAATAGTCCATGACATGGCATTTGAATTCCTTCTTAAAGTTCATGACATAATAAGGAATCTCCAGTCTCTGTGCTACTCTTCTGGCATCATCCACCGCCGACAGTCCGCAGCAGCCGCCGTTGGCTTCCTTGGCTGCTTCCTCTTCGTCCTGCCAGATCTGCATAGTGACGCCGATCACGTCATAGCCCTGTTCCTTCAATAACATGGCTGCCACGGAGGAATCTACTCCCCCGGACATGCCTACTACTACTTTTTTCTTCATAGATCTTAATAATCTTCCTCTTCTTCGCCCTCACTGATGTCATTCTTGGGCTTCTGCAGTCCTTCGATGGTGATATGGTTCTTCTCTGCATAATCCCACAGTGCTGCATGAATCGCTTCCTCTGCAAGCAGTGAGCAGTGTACCTTTACGGGCGGCAGTCCGTCCAGAGCCTCCATTACAGCCTTGTTCGTTACCTGTAATGCTTCCTGAATGGTCTTACCCTTTACCAGTTCGGTAGCCATGGAGCTGGTAGCTACGGCAGCGCCGCAGCCGAAGGTCTTGAACTTTGCTTCCCGGATGATCCCGTTCTCGTCAATGTCCAGGAACATTCTCATAATATCTCCGCACTTTGCATTGCCCACGGTACCTACGCCGCTGGCATCCTCGATCTCCCCTACATTTCTGGGGTTCTGAAAGTGGTCCATTACTTTTTCACTGTACATGTATCTGTTATCCTCTTCTTTCTCACTTAATTGTTCTTCTGGCTTTTCAGGAAATCTTCATATAAAGGAGACATATCCCGCAGTCTCTGTACGATTTTCTTCACTTCTTCCGCCACGATGTCCATCTCTTCCTTCGTGCTTTCCTCAGATAAGGTCAGACGCAAGGAGCCGTGTGCTTCCTCATGCTTTAAGCCGATAGCCAGCAGTACATGGGAAGGATCCAGAGATCCGGAAGTACATGCGGAACCGCTGGAAGCGCAAATGCCCTTCATATCCAGCATGATCAACATGGATTCTCCTTCGATGAACAGGAAGGAGAAGTTGATATTGTTCGGAAGTCTCTTCGTGCGGTGACCGTTCAGCCAGCAGTGAGGGATCTCGTTCTCCAGACGTCCGATCAGATAATCCCGCAGTTCGATCTCCTTGCGGGTCTTGGTATCCATAATACGCATAGCGCGCTCTACAGCAGCACCCAGTCCCACGATACCAGGAATGTTCTCTGTACCGGCTCTGCGGCTTCTCTCCTGTGCTCCGCCATGTACAAAGGAACGGATCTTCACACCCTTGCGGATATATAAGAAGCCGATACCCTTGGGGCCGTTTAATTTGTGGCCGCTGGCACTGAGCATGTCGATGTGCATTTCATCCACATTGATGGGAACCTGTGCATACGCCTGTACCGCATCGGTATGAAACAATACACCGTGCTCCTTCGCGATCTCACCGATCTCGGCAATGGGTTCAATGGTACCGATCTCGTTATTTGCAAACATTACACTGATCAGAATCGTGTCAGGGCGAATGGCTGCCTTCAGCTCGTCCAGACTGATCAGTCCGTCTCTGTCCACATTCAGATAAGTGATCTCAAAGCCTCTCTTCTCCAGATACTCACAGGTATGGAGAATGGCATGATGCTCGATCTTCGTGGTAATGATATGTTTTCCCTTGGAAGCATAGGCTTCTGCGGTAGCTTTCAGCGCCCAGTTATCGGACTCGGAACCGCCGGCAGTAAAATAGATCTCTTCCGGCTTTGCACCCAGACTGTCTGCGATGGTCTGGCGGGCATGATCCATGGCCTTCTTGCTCTCGGCACCCAGACTGTAGATGGTGCTGGCATTGCCGTAGTATTCACTGAAGTACGGAAGCATCGCATCCACGACCTCCGGTGCCGTTTTGGTAGTTGCTGCATTATCTAAATATATCATATTGCCTCATTTCCGCATATTTTCATGCTTATTTCACTGTTATTCATGATAGCATTCACCGCGCAGTTCTGTCAACAAGGTGGATGGAATATACTTTTGCAAGATCTTTTATCTGCAAAGGATCCAACGAAAAGCTATGAAGCATGCCAAACGTCATCCTCTGATCTTCGGTACTCTGATTCTGACGATCACCGGTCTTATCACCCGCATCATCGGTTTTTTCTACCGGATCTACCTGTCCAGGCTCTTCGGAGAAGAAGGAATGGGGATCTATCAGCTGCTCAGTCCCGCACTGTCTCTCTCCTTTTCCCTGACAGCTGCCGGCTACCAGACCGCCATCTCCAAATTCGTTGCCGCCAATACTGCGGGGCGGCGTTCCGATGACCTGAAAACGCTGCTGACCGGGGCAAGCATCACGCTCCCTCTGTCCCTTGGAGTCAATGCTGTCCTGTTTCTCGCCGCAGAACCCATAGGAACCTTCCTGTTAAAAGAAGCCCGTACCATATCCATGCTGCGGATTCTGTCCTTCTCTATTCCTTTTGCCGCGCTGCATGCCTGCATCAACGGCTATTTCTATGGAAAAAAGAAAGCTTCCGTTCCTGCCCTCACGCAGCTTCTGGAGCAGCTGGCCAGAGTCGGCTGTGTCTTTCTCGTCACCGGAGCCGATCTGTCTGAGGGGCGCACCCCCTCCATCAATGCGGCCGTCTTAGGTCTGACCGTCGGCGAGCTTCTGTCCATGCTGATCGCTCTGATCTGCCTGTACATACACCTGTATCCGGATGCCTCTGTTCTTTCCCTGCAAAATATCTGTCCTTCTTCCGCGGTCTACCGGGATCTGTTGGGCATGGCACTGCCCCTGACCGCCAATCGTATCGTTTTGAATATTTTGCAGAGCATCGAAGCTGTCTCCATTCCCCAGAAGCTTCTGCTCTACGGTTATGATACCACCACAGCCTTAAGTGTATACGGCGTACTCACCGGTATGGCCATGCCCATGATCTTTTTTCCCAATGCTCTCACCGGTTCCGTGGCGGTCCTTCTCCTCCCCACCATCTCCGAAAATCATGCAAAAGGTGACCGGGAAGCCGTATGGAACGACACTCTGCGTACCGTAAAATACTGCAGTCTCATGGGCTTTCTTTGTCTGTGCGGTTTTCTTTTTCTGGGGGATTGGATGGGAACCGAATTGTTCCACAGTGAACTGGCCGGGCATTTCATCGTGACGCTGGGATTCATCTGTCCTTTTTTGTATCTGGATACCACGCTCTCCAGCATTTTGCAGGGTCTTGGCATGGCGGGACGGATCTTTTTCTCCAACGTGGTCTGCCTTTTAATCCGGCTGTTGTTCGTATTTTTTGCCATTCCCGTGATCGGTATGCAGGGATATCTGTGGGGGATTCTGGTCAGCCAGCTGGTACTTGCCGGAATCTATTTTTTCTGTCTGTACCGTTTCTTCCGCCAAAACACAGTTTTCTGAATTTATCGCATAAAAATACCTCCCTGTCCAACTTATGCCGGGCAGACGGAGGTGTGCTATTCCGTAAATACAGAAGTCCTGTTCTGATTTTAATTGTGATTCTTATCGTTGAGAACACTCTTCAGCTCATCCATGAAGGTATTCACATCCTTGAATTCTCGGTAGACCGAAGCAAATCTCACATAAGCGACCGCATCCAGATCCTTTAACTTATTCATCACAAGCTCACCGATGGTGCCGCTGGGGATCTCCCGTTCTTCCCTGTTGAAAATCTCGTTCTCCACCTCATCCACCAAAGTCGTGATCTGCTGTGCGCTGACCGGACGTTTATGACAGGCTCTGAGCACCCCTGCCTCGATCTTGGCACGGTCATAGGCCTCTCTGTTATTATCCTTTTTAATAATGATCAGCGGAATCGTCTCGATCTTCTCGTAAGTGGTGAATCGCTTACCGCATTCATCACATACACGACGGCGGCGAATGGAGTTGTTATCTTCCGCCGGTCTCGAATCGATGACTCTGGTATTTTCATGGCTACAGAACGGACATTTCATAGGCATCCTCCTTATAAAAACCACGTGTTATTTATGTTAAGATTATAGAAGATTCAGCAGTTAATGTCAACTAAAATTATGTCCGGTCCAATCTGTCTGATGTCCTTATACGGGATGACGATATTCGGCTCACAGCGCAGGAATCCCAGCCACTGGTTTCCACCCGGCACCATGATCTTACAGATGCATCCGCTGCACTCATCGAACTCCAGATCACATACATGCCCCAGCTTTTTACAGTCTCTGACATTGATTACATCTTTGCATTTTAACTCGGAAAAAAGCATACTCTGCTCCTCCCGTTTTCTTTCTATTTATTATATGATACCGCTCCGCTTCCCGTTCGGGAAAAACTGGAAAATCTTTCTTGCCGGTATAGTCACTGACTCTCCTGTGAATACTGTAGTTATCAAAAATCAGCAACGATTCAGAAAACTTGGGAGGTCTCTATGGTACAGGGAAAAGTAGAAATCTGCGGTGTCAATACAGCAAAACTGCCTTTGCTAAAGGCAGCGGACAAGGAAGCTCTCTTCGCAAAGATCCGGGAGGGAGATACCGCCGCCAGAGAGACCTACATCGAAGGCAACCTGCGTCTGGTCCTGAGCGTGATCAAACGCTTTTCCGGCAGTGCGGAAAATGTGGACGATCTGTTCCAGATCGGCTGTATCGGTCTGATCAAGGCCATCGACAATTTTGATTCCACGCTGGGTGTAAAATTTTCCACCTACGCGGTTCCAATGATTATCGGTGAGATACGCAGATTTTTACGGGATAACAATAGCATCCGTGTTTCACGGTCTCTGAAGGACACCGCCTACAAGGCAATCTACGCCCGCGATACCCTGACCAGGAAAAATCTGAAGGAGCCCACCATGGAAGAGATTGCCGCAGAGGTAGGTATCTCCAAGGAGGACATCGTCTATGCCCTGGATGCCATGCAGAATCCCATGAGCCTCTACGAACCGGTCTACACCGACGGTGGTGACACCCTCTACGTCATGGACCAGATCAGTGATAAAAAAAATAAGGAAGAGACGTGGGTGGAACATCTCTCCCTCAGTGAAGCCATGAAACGTCTGAACGACAGAGAGCGTCATATCATCTCTCTGCGCTTTTTCGAAGGAAAGACCCAGACCGAGGTCGCCGATATGATCGGCATCTCCCAGGCCCAGGTCTCCCGTCTCGAAAAAAATGCATTGAAAGCTATGCGGGGCTATCTTACCGCATAGACCTTGATCCTCGTATTCTCTGTAACGTATGATACACCAGCCAAAACATCCAGTATCCGATGATTCCTCCCAGCACATTGGTCAGGATATCATCGATCTGAAAATAACCTCTGCCGGTAATGAGCTGGAAAGTCTCCACTCCCAGGCTGGTCGCAAAAGCCGCAAAGATGTTCCTGAAAAATCCCCTAAGCCAGGGAAATGCCCAGGGGCATGCAAAGCCATACGGGATGAAAAGCAGCACGTTTTCCACCACGAAGGCGTTATTTCTCGTATTGATCCCCCAGGTGGAGAAAAGCTCCAGATCCATGGCACGGTTCCGGCTGCCATCCTCTCTGGAGAAAAAAGTGATCACCAGTATGATCATGAGGTACAAAGAAAACACCATGAGACCTGCCATCGGAAAGGCTTCTTTTCCCTTCCGCTCCCTCCTGGCATTCATTGCATTCAGGATCAGTCCCATGACGGCACCGGCCATCACACCATAGGGCAGATATTGTATGGCACCGTTCAGATCCCTTATTATATATTTCCAAATCATTCTTTCTTCATCCTATATCTGTCTCTTAAAATTCCCGTTTTACATCTGGTAAGTGTCCCAGCGGGAAGGTGCCTCGTCCCATAGCTTTTTGTTCTCAAATAATCTGTCGTTCATCCAGCCGACCGCATCCACCACTCCATCCTCGTCAAAGGAGAACATGGCCCTCTGCTTCTTCTCCTCCGGTGTCTTTAAAAAGTTAAAGGGCTCCGGCCAGACCGTCACGAGAAGCTTTTTGCCGCCTTCCGGATCCTCAGTCTGCTCCAGACGGTAACGCATCCCCTGGTGGCATCCGGTGAATTCCGTCTTTTTTAAATATTCCATTGATAATATATCATCACGTTGTATCATGTATTTGTCCTTTTTGGTTACTTCCGATTCCGTTACCTGAAAACTATCCTGTCTGTATTATATGGTTCACGAACTGCTCTGTTGCCACGCAGCTCCCACAATTCTGCACATGTTATATAGTATCATGTATCCGTCCCGAATGCAAAGTCAAATATGCAGGCTGATCTCCTTTTTCAGCTGCCGCATGATCTTTTTCTCCAGTCGGGAAATATAGGATTGTGAGATTCCCAACAGATTGGCCACTTCCTTCTGGGTCATCTCCTGTCCGTCCACTGTCCCCAGTCCGAACCGAAGTCTGATGATGGTCTTCTCCCGCTTGGACAGCTTGCTCACGGCATTCATGAGAAGCTTCCGCTCCACCTCATTCTCTATACCGCGATAGATCACATCCTCATCCGTCCCCAGAATATCCGACAACAGCAGCTCGTTGCCGTCCCAGTCTACATTCAACGGCTCGTCAATCGAGACTTCCATTTTCGTCTTGTTATTCCGGCGCAGATACATCAGTATCTCATTTTCAATGCACCGGGAAGCATAGGTTGCCAGCTTGATATTTTTCTCCGGGTTGAAGGTGTTGATGGACTTGATCAGCCCGATGGTGCCGATGGAGATCAGATCCTCCACCCCCACACCGGTGTTGTCAAATTTTTTGGCTATGTAGACCACCAGACGCAGGTTATGTTCGATCAGGATGGCTTTCGCCTCATCCTCGTATTCCGTCCCCAGATCACCGATCACCTGATTCTCCTGCTCACTGGGCAGGGGCGGCGGCAGTACCTCCGCGCCACCGATATAGTGGACATCTCCTTTCCGGTGCAACAGATAAGGCTCCCTGCGCATCATTTTAAACTGCATTTTTCCCGGTATTGCTATCTTTAAGACCATATTTACTCCTATCTGCCACATTGTGCCTTGCCGGATCGTCCGGCTCTTTTATTTTTTCCTTCTTCCTCCGTGCTTTGTTCGTCTCCTGCAACAGCGCAGGAGGTAACAGCATCGGGATCTCTTCTCCCGCGATCTCCTCACTCACTGCCAGGTATACATTTCTGTATTCTCGTTCCACACCCTGCTGTATGAGCGTCATCTGCGGCACCGGATATCCCTTAAGGATCCCGCTCTTTTTCCCTACACTGTGATAAGGAATCACCCGGAATCCAGGCAGTCCCTCCGGCCACAGCCGATAAAATATCCGTGCGTCCAGCACCGATACCGGTGCTCCGCTGATAGGTTCGGTCAGGGTATTGCCGGAGTCTACCAATGCATGAATGCGCAACGGTCCCTCCGCTCCCTGTAACACTACCTCACAATAGCAGGCTTGTTCCGCTTCCTTTTTACGCCCCCACACAAGTATCCAGCCGGAGAATGCTCCGACTCCCAGGGTCATACCGATCCCAGGCAGATAATTTCTTCCCATCGGAAATCCCCGAAGCAGTGCCGCCAGAATGCCTCCGATCAGGAAGGTGGACAGCATCAGTTTTCGGAAATAGTTCCACAACGTCCCAAGGCTGCGAATGTGAAATGTCACATACAGCATAAGTATTGTCCCCGGCAGAAAACAAAGCAACAGCTTCCCGGCGGCTGTTCCTTTCCATAAAAAAGGAAACAGATACCAGACCGCTCCGACCCCTGCTCCCGCAAGCAGCCGGTACCACGTGGCAGTGTGGCCCATGCTGTGATCCACCAGGCAAAGCAGCAGCAGATTCATCCCGAAATTGAGGAGGAACAGACTGTCTAAGTAGAGTTCATAATGCATCACACCCCTCCTTCAGAAACATTATAAAGGGTGGCATCAGCGGATTTTGTCAAATTTTCATCCGCCGGAACCTTTTTCTTTCCATTGTTTTCGACATCGTCCCTGGGGAAGTCTGCGACCGCCATCACTCCCCGGACTCCGCTGTCTCCTCCGGTTCTTCGGTCTTCTCCAGTCCCAGATAGGGCAGAATATTTTCGTACAGCTGCCTTATGATCGGTGCTGCCACCTGCCCCCCGTAGTAGATGCCCTGGGGATTATTGATAATAGCAATGGCGATGACCTGGGGATCATCCGCCGGAGCGAAGCCGATAAAGGAAGATATGTAACGTCCGCTTCCTCTGGGCAGGGTCTGGCTGGTTGCAGTCTTGCCGCCGACGCGGAAGCCCTGTACCTGACCGTTTCTGCCGGAGCCTTCCGCCACTACCATTTCCAGAATGTAGCGCATAGTAGCCGAAGTCTCCTCCGAGACGATCCCCGTCTGCACCGGATAGGAAAAGGTCTCTTCCACCTCCCCGTCACGGTTCAACGCCTCGATGCCGAAATGCGGGGTGATCCGGTTGCCGCCGTTGATAATGGAGGACGCCGTGGTCAGCAGCTGGATTGCTGTGATCTGGAAAGATTGCCCGAAAGCCACGGTAGCCAGCTCCACATTTCCCATATCCTCTTTTTTATGCATGATAGTCCCAGCTTCCCCCGGCAAGTCGATGCCGGTGCGCTGTTTTAGGCCGAACTGTTCAAAATAATGGTAGTAATTGTCCACACCGAGCCGTAGGCCGACGGAAATCAATGCCGGGTTACAACTGTTCTCCATGCACTGTACAAAAGTCTGGCCGCCATGTCCGGCAATCTTGTGGCAGCGGATCTTACGGTCATCCACGATGATAAATCCGGGGCAGGAAAAGGTGCTTTCCGGGGTCACCACTCCCGCCTCCAGTCCCGCAGCGGCCGTGATGATCTTGAAGGTGGATCCCGGTTCGTAGGTGTCGTTGATACAGCCGTTTCGCCACATGGCATTCAGCTTTTCCTGTTTCTGTTCCGCCGTCAGTGTGGCCGGGTCCACCGCCACAATGCTGCCGTCCTCCTTCACTTCCGTCAGCTCCGGTAAGGTATAAGGGTCATTCAAATCAAACTCCGGATAATTCACCATAGCCAGGATCTCGCCGTTCTGCGGATTCATAGCCACTATATAAACACTGTCCGCCTCCTTGGTGGCACAGGCCTGCGCCGCCAGCTGTGTAGCATACTCCTGGATGTTCCGGTCGATGCTGATACGAAGATCCATGCCCGGCACCGGTTCCACCCGACGCTCCCCTGCCGTATCCACCTCGATCCCCTTGGCGTCCGTGATCGTCAGGATCATTCCCGGATCCCCCTGCAGGATCTCTTCATATACCACTTCCAGTCCGATGATTCCCTGATTGTCTCCTCCGGTAAAACCCAGCACCTTGCTGGCCAGATCCCCGTAAGGATAATATCTCTTGTAATCTTCGTCCACTTTTACCCCGGCCAGATCATATTCCCGGATCCGGTCTCCCACGGTCTTATCCACGTTGCTTTTCACCCGCTCGATGGAGGAATATTTCTCCACCCGCTTTCTGGCCTCTTCCTCGGAGATTCCCAGTTCCTTCACCAGTATGGCGATCACCTGCTCCGGCTCCTCGATCTGATTGTGGATCACCGATACCGTACAGACCATCTTGTTGTCCGCCAGCACGACCCCGTTGCGATCCAGAATCCGTCCTCTCGCCGCCTTGATGCTGCGCTCTCTTTCGTGCAGCCTTGTGGCCGCTTCCTCATAATATTCCGCCCGCCATACCATCAGATACAATAGTCTTCCCAACAGTCCGCAGAGCACTGCCGCACATACGAAAAATATGGTCATGATCTTCTTCCGATGAAAGAAACGATTCTGATGATCTGCCATAAAAAAACCTCACAACAAGAGCTTTTTACATTTTATTGCTCTTGCTGTGAGGCTATTCGTCAGATTACCTTACTATTCATTCTGCTGGTTCAGCAGATTATTGTTGACCGGGCTGTCCCCCAGGGAATCATCGCCGCCGACATCCGCTCCCGTAACAGGGTCGATCAGTCCACCGTCAATCGGGCTTACCAGATAACCGGTGGCCGGATCCACCGGATAATTTCTCCAATCCTCGGAAGGCGTTGTATTATCACCGCCCTGAGCGTCGCCGGTTCCATCTCCACTGCCCGTCTGATCGTCTCCGGTCTGTCCATCACCGGTTCCGTCACCGTTATTCTGATCTTCACCGTCCTCGGGCTTCTGGGTATACTGATTGGTGATCTCGATCTGTTTTTCTGCCAGCTCCTGGATCTCCTTCTCAGACAGTTCTTCTGTCATGAAAATATTCAGGTAAGGCAGCACTTCTGTCAGTACATTTCTTACGATTCCAGTAGCGAACTTCGCATCATCCTGCGGAGATGCATTGGCACGATCCACGACCACATAGATAGCGATCTGGGGATCATCCGCCGGTGCATATCCCATAAAGGATACTACGTACTCACCGTTTTTACGGGGAATGGTCTCTGCGGTACCGGTCTTGCCACCGATGGCATAACCTGCAGGTCTTGCGGTTCTACCGGTTCTGCGGTCACCACCCTCTTCCATTACGGTAGCCCGGCAGTACTGTCTGATCTTCGCCGAGGTACTCTCAGAAATGGTCTGCCGTAACACTCTGGGCTCAATGTTTTGTACCGTAGCTCCACTGGAATTGGTGATCTTATCCACCATATGAGGCTCATAATAGTAACCGCCGTTGATCAGGGAACAGAATCCCGTGATCATCTGGATCATTGTTACATTAAAGTTCTGTCCGAAACTGTTGGTAGCCAGATCGGCGCTTCCCATCTGATCTACCGGGAACAACAGGCTTGCGGTTCTCGCTTCTCCTGCCAGATCCACGTTAGTCTTTAATCCAAAGTTAAAGGTTTGCTGAAATTTGGCAAACTCTTCTTTTCCCAAAGTAGCTGCAATCTTCATCAGCGCCACGTTGCAGGACCAGGCAATGGAATCCTGTACGGATACATCTCCTTCACCGCCGGAACGATAGCTGTGACACTTGATCGTATGTCCGCCGACTTCCAGAGATCCGTTACACTGATAGTGCTCGTTGCCGGTGATAGCACCGCTCTCCAGTGCTGCCGCCACAGTAAACGGTTTTGCTGTGGAACCCGGCTCGTAAGTAGTGGAGATACAATAGTTCTTCCACAGGTAATTCAGGTTGTCCAGCAATTCGTCATCCGTTAAGGCATCAATGTCTTCCTGCGTAAAATAGGTATCTGTCTTGGTCAGAACATCATAACCGTTGGCATTGGTCACCATCTCGATCTTACGGGATCCCAAAAGGGCGTCCGTATTCCTGGTATCGTTCAGGTCATAGGTCGGATAACTTGCCATGGCCAGAATATTACCGGTATTTACCTCCATAATAATGCAGCCCACATTTTCTGCACCGTTACCGGGATGTACCGCATCCTTATGCTCCTCGTTAAACTGCTTCAGATATTTCTCCACAATACTCTGGATATTGGCATCAATGGTACTGTGTATCGTGTTGCCGTCCACTGCCGGTTTGATGGTCCGCTCCAGGTTGGCATCATCATTCAGATATCCATACTCTCTTCCAGTGGTTCCATTCAGCACATCATTGTAATACTCCTCCAGTCCGTACTGTCCTTCGTTGTCCGATCTGGAGAATCCGATCACATCCGCCGCCAGGGAACCGTTAGGATAGACTCTCTTGTATTCTTCCTGGAACCAGACGCCCTTGATCTTGCTGTCCTCCAGTGCTGCCGACTGAAAACCGCTGATCTGATCATAGGTCAGCCTTCTGAGAGGGACATACCAGGAAGAATCCGGATGACTGATCACATACTGTCTCACTGCCGTCATATCCAGATCCGGGAAATTTGCGGACAGCGCCTCCATCGTCGGTTCCAGATAAGTCTCACGGCTTAACATTACATAGGAATCAATGACCAGATTATATACTTTCTCGCTGACTGCCAGTTTCGTTCCTTTGGCATCCACGATATCCCCGCGGCGAAATGGCAATGTCACGGAATCATATTTCTGCTGCGACAAAACCTGTTTTTCGTAAGTCGCTCCATCCGCTTTCACGATCCAGGACAGTCGGACAGACAGCAGAATAAATGCCAGTATGATCAGGGCATACAGGCATAAAAGTTTTTTCTGCATCTTTATGGAAAATTTCTTAGGCTTCTGTTCCTTCACGCTTTCTGCCTCCCAGACTTAGTTCTGGCTGGTATCCGCCTGACGCATATAGTCGTTGCTGCTGCTTGCGTAGGTGATTACCTGTCCTTCGGCAGCATAGGTCATTCCCAGCTCGCCGATGGCAATTCTCTTGACTTCTTCCAGATTGATATTGCTGGTAATCCGGCTGTACTCTTCATCGTTTGACAACTTCAGAGAGTTCAATTCACTCTCCATTCTGGACACCTCAGTGATCTTGGTGGTCAGCTCCGACTGCATCTGGATATAATTTACCAGACAGAAGGCACAGGCAATCAATGCTCCCATCAGAAAGGTGACGTAGCCGATGCTCATATGTCTTGCTTTTTCTCTGTTTTTTCTCGTCTCATGAGACATCTGTCTCCGAGGCTCCTCCATCTGCCTGCGGATCTGTAAGTCTCTTGCTGTGTTATCATATATGTAAGGAGTATTGCTTACTCTTCTTCTCTGTGCCATACTCTTTCTCCCCGCTTTCACTACTAAAGTCTTTTATTTTTTCTCAAATACTCTGAGCTTTGCACTCTTGGATCTGCTGTTTACTTCCAGTTCTTCCACACTGGGAAGAATGGGTTTTCTGGTGATCACCTTTCCCTTGGAGACCTTACCGCATACGCACACCGGAAATTCCGGCGGACAGGTGCAGGGATTCTCATTCCTGCGGAATGCGTTCTTCACGATCCGGTCCTCCAGGGAATGGAAGGTAATAATGCAGAACCTTCCGCCGGGATTCAGCAGATCGATCAGCTCGTCCAGCGCCTTTTTCAGTACTTCCAGTTCCTGATTACATTCGATACGGATTGCCTGGAAAGTCTGCTTCGAAGGATGTCCGTTCTGTCGCATCTTTGCCGGGACTGCGGCTTTGATGATCTCATTTAATTCAAAGGTGGTCTCAATGGGCTTGTCTGCCCTGTTTTTCACAATGTGTTTCGCTATATTCTTGGCAAAAGGATCTTCACCGTAATCCCGGATGATGTGATACAGTTCCATCTCGGAATAATTGTTGACGATATCTCTCGCTGTCAGGGTCTGCCTGCGATCCATCCGCATGTCAAGAGGGGCATCAAACCGATAGGAAAATCCTCGGTCTTCGGTATCCAGCTGATAGGAAGATACTCCCAGATCCAGCACGATTCCGTCCACGCCGGTGACACCATATTCTCTGAGGGCCTCCACTGCATTCACATAATTGTTGCGGATCACGGTCACTTTATCTCCAAACGGCTGCAATCTTGCGGATGCTGCCGCGATTGCTGCATCATCCTGATCAATGCCGTAGAAATGTCCGTTTTTCAGGCGGCTGCATACTTCGTAGGCATGTCCTCCTCCACCTAAAGTTCCGTCCACATAGATGCCGTCCGGGTTAATATTCAGTTGTTCAATGGTCTCATGCAGCATCACAGAATAATGATTGAATTCCACGACGGTCATCCTTTCTCGGTCACGTTTTTCACCCGTTAAATGGTCAGTCCCAGTCCTTCCATGGCGCTGGTGATCTCATCCATATCGGTATCGGAGTTCATATTCTCCCATTTATCCTTGCTCCAGATCTCCACACGGCTGCCGACGCCGACCAGTACCACGTCCTTTTCCAGTCCAGCGAACTCTCTGAGTGCTGCCGGCAACAGGATTCTTCCCTGCTTGTCCACTTCTACCGTAGCTGCACCGGCCAGGAAGAAACGGGCAAATTGTCTTGCTTCTTTATTGATCAGAGGTAATGAGGTCAGCTTCTGTTCAAAAGCATTCCAGTCATCGTTGGCATACACAAATAAGCAGCCATCCATTCCCTTGGAAATCACAAATTCCTCTCCTAAGACTTCTCGGAATTTCGCCGGAATGATCAACCTGCCTTTCGTATCTAACGTATGGTTGTACTCGCTCATAAACATCGCACTCACCACCATTCATCCAAAAGGGGACTGCCACGAAAAGGAGGTCATTTTTCTAAAAATCTACCACTTTGTGGCACTTACCTCCACTTTCTCCCACTTTTATTATGATTTTATACTAAAATAGGGTATTTTACAAGAGAAATCAAGTAGCTTTTTTCGACAGCACCACGTAAAAAAGCGCCTTGTCATACGGCAAAGGCGCTTTTTGCTACAATATCTGGTATAAAAATAAGAGCAAACACAATATCTATGTATTTGCTCCTGTTTCGATATTCTTAATAAATTTTTAAAAATTTTTAATATTTTTCCACTTTCGGCTGTTTTTCCAGGCGGATACGTACCACAACGTCCGTCACCACTGCGAAGATCACCATGCACAAGGATAATACCTGTGATACGGCGAGGGTCGTTCCGGGGATAAACAGGGTATCTGTCCGGATACCTTCGATCCAGAATCTGCCAAGACCATAGCCTCCGAAGTACAGCAGACAGATCTCACCCTCGAACTTTTTGTGCTTGCGGTACACCAGCATAAGGATCAGGATCACCAGATTCCACAGGCTCTCGTAGAGGAAAGTGGGATGTACCTGAATGTAATTGGTCCCATCGATAATGTGAGCTGCTACATTCTCAGAAATATCCCGGCTGCGCACAGCTTCGATAGGAAGCCGCATGGCCAGAAAACTGTCCGTATATTCCCCGAATACTTCACGGTTCATAAAGTTACCCCAGCGGCCGATGATCTGTCCCAGGATCAACCCCGGCACACACAGATCTCCCAGCCGGAACGGGTTGATCTTCTTGATCCTGCAATAAATGAGCAGTGTCAGGAATGCTCCGATCACACCGCCGTAGATCGCCATACCGCCGTTACGGGTATTGAAGATGCTTAACAGATTGTCCTTGTAATAGTCCCAGGCAAAGACCACGTAATAGATTCTGGCTCCGATCACGGAAAAGATCACGGCATAAATGGCGAAATCCCAGATCGTATCCGGATTTTCTCCTGTCACCTTTGCCTGATGCACCGCCATCAGAATGCCTGCCAGTACCCCGATTCCGATGATCAGGCCGTAAAAGGCGATTTCGAAACCGAATACGGAAAAGCTTCTGGGAACATTCTCCAGGTAAATGCCTAAATGGGGAAATGCAATATCTCCTGCATTCATCATAATATTTATTTCCTTTCTTGGTACTATCCGGCTTCTGCGCGCTTCGCGCTCCCGAATCCGGCACATACATTCGCATTCCGGGCTGTCGCCCTACTTGCTCATGTACATATACTATCCGGCTTCTGCGCGCTTTGCGCTCTCGAATCCGGCACATACATTCGCATTCCGGGCTATCGCCCTACTTGCTCATGGCTCCATACTATCCGGCTTCTCCGCGCTTCGCGCTCCCGAATCCGGCACATACATTCGCATTCCGGGCTATCGCCCTACTTGCTCATGTATGTTTGATCCGCTAATAGACAGATTACTCTGCCTGCAAGCAGTCTCGTAATCTGTCTATTGCTGATCTTAGTATTACACGTTGAATCTAAATAGGATCACATCGCCGTCCTGCACTACATAATCCTTGCCTTCCATGCCGACCAGACCCTTTTCACGGGCAGCGGCCAGAGAGCCCTGCTCCAGCAGATCCTTGTAGTTTACTACTTCTGCCTTGATGAAGCCTCTCTCGAAATCGGAGTGGATCTTGCCGGCTGCCTGAGGTGCCTTGGTGCCAATCTTGATGGTCCATGCTCTGGTCTCATCCTCTCCTGCAGTCAGGAAGCTCATCAGACCTAAGATATGATAACTTGCCTTAATCAGTTTCTCCAGACCGGATTCCTTTAATCCCAGGTCGTCTAAGAACATTGCCTTCTCATCATCATCCAGCTCGGAGATCTCTTCCTCGATCTGTGCACAGATCACGAATACCTCACTGTGTTCACCGGCTGCGAACTCTCTTACTTTTGCCACCATCTCATTGGATGCGCCGTCATCTGCCAGATCATCCTCGGCTACATTGGCTGCATAGATCACAGGCTTATAAGTCAACAGATTGTATTCCTTTAACAGAGCCAGTTCATCCTCATCGGTAACATCCAGGCTCTTTGCCATCTTACCGCTCTCCAGATGCTCCTTGATACGTTCAAGCAGTGCCAGCTCCTTGGCATAGGTCTTGTCCATTCTGGCTGCCTTGACTACCTTGGACAGTCTTCTCTCCAGTACTTCCAGATCTGCGAAGATCAGCTCCAGATTGATGGTCTCGATATCACGCAGAGGGTTCACGCTGCCGTCCACATGGATGACATTAGGATCCTCGAAACATCTTACCACATGTACGATAGCATCCACTTCACGGATATTGCTTAAGAACTGGTTGCCCAGTCCCTCACCCTTGGAGGCACCCTTTACCAGACCTGCGATATCCACGAATTCGATCACTGCGGGAGTTACCTTCTTGGAATGATACATCTCGCCCAGTGCTTTCAGTCTGTCATCCGGAACTGTTACCACACCCACGTTAGGGTCGATGGTACAGAAGGGATAGTTGGCGGATTCTGCTCCCGCCTTGGTCAGGGAATTGAAAAGTGTGCTCTTTCCCACGTTGGGAAGACCTACGATACCCAGCTTCATTTTATCTTTACCCGTTCAAAAATCCCTCTATAAACGGAATTTTTGCCTTTCTGTTTATTAGTTGAACAATATAATCTAAAATTATAGCATAATATGTGTTTTTTTCAAACACCTAAATACTTTTCTTTCGAAATAAAAATATGCTATAATATGCAATATCATAAACCAAAGAGGAAAAATTAATGAAAAGAATACATTATTTTGATTTGCTTAGATGTACCTGCTTTTGCTTCATTATTTTTTATCATCTGCTCTTTCAGCTCTATCTCTCCGGAATCTGTCCTGTAGAGAGACTCAATCCTCTGTTTTCCAACAGCAATATGCATCTGGCAACCCTGGGTGTTGCTGTATTTTTCATGTTATCCGGTGCCAGTCTCTCCTATACCGCGAAGGAGAACTTCAGCCTCGCAAAATATTATAAGAAAAGATTTCTGCGCATCCTGATTCCCTTTTATATACTTTACATTGTTTATTTCCTGTTTCTCCTTTTCCAGAGCCATTCCGTCCACAATATTTTTCCTGAAGGAATTCCTGCGTGGAGAATTGTTTTTACTTTTCTTGGAATGGATTCCTGGGTCAGCATGCACGGGATCAGCACCTTTTCCCTTACCATCGGAGAATGGTTTCTGGGATGTCTTATTCTATTGTATCTGATCTTTCCATTGCTTCGATTTTTTATGATAAAAAGTGAAAAGTTCTTTTTTATCATCGCTACCGGGATTTATTTGACTGTTTTATTTCATTACGATTTCTCCGTCCCCATCCATATGAACTTCTTCCTGAAGGGCTACGAATTCGTAATCGGTATGATGATTGGTTATTATCATGAAAAATTCAATCCTAAATGGATTTTCTTATCCCTGCCGGTGGTGATTTTCTTTGTTCTGTGCCCTTTTGCACTTCCCATCAGCACCGGCTTGAAAATAACGATACTGGCCGTTGCCTTCTGGATTTCCGCTGCATGCCTGGAACCGGTTCTCGAAAAAGGAAACGGCCGATTTCTCCGTACGATAAGTAACTACTCTTATGAAGTATTTCTGGTCCACCATATCATTATCTATTTTATCACTCCGAGGGCTATTCCCTATATGCGCGGTATGGTGGGTGTTTTAGGTTTGTTTCTCGTTGAATTGCTGCTGATGGCAGTGCTGGGATTTCTTTTGAAGTTCATCTCCGATCAATGCATTGCCGCTTTGTCCAATCTTACTGCTGTTGAAAATAAACGTTAATCCCCTGCAGCAATCCTTCCGCCAGTTGATCCAGTACAGCATCGCTGTGATCGGAATATGCATTTCCCAGTTCCATATCCACGGAAGGGATCGTACTATAAGAAGTCTGGGTCAGATCAATGCTCATGTTTCCTTTTCCATAGATTGTTGCTCCCTGTCCCCGCAGCCCTTCCACCAGATCCGCTCCCAGAGCATCGTGCTGCTGCCAGTGGGATGCCACCGGTTCCATACTCTTCAGTACTTCCGGCACAGAGATGTAAAAGCATCCCTTGTCGTAATTCTTGCCGTCACCGCTGTCCCAGTGCAGTGCGATATGGCAGTCTGCCACGTTATTGCAGATCACGGTCCTGGCCACATTGTCCAACTGCACATCCTCTCCGTCCCTGAGCATCAGTACATCATAGCCAGAGGCCAACAGTTTGTCCAGCAGGATCTGTGCCATCTGCAAAGTAACCGTTCGCTCCGGTGTCCCGTCCTGAAATGTCATGCCTCCGGACACTGCCGCAGCTTCCGTAGCTCCCGCTGCCGTACTGCCTCCCGTAGTCTTGGCCGAACCGTCCGGATGGCACAGCGTCTTTACTTTGGCCCCACCGGCGGTGCCATGTCCCGCATTCACTCCGATAATGATTCCCTTGCTTCCGGACTCCTCTGGTGCCCGGTATAGTACTGCGGCTCCGGTATTTATCTTCGAATGATCCGCATATTCCCAGTCCGGATTCAGAGTGATCTGCTGTAAGTCGGTATATTCCACCGGCTGGTTCTGTATAGCCTCCGGCTGACCGGCTACCGTTTCTGTCTGACTGCCTGCGGCCTCTGTCGGCATACCGCTTTGCGACACCGCAGCCTCTCCCCCGGGAACTTTGTCGGTCCCCGAAGTCACCATTTCATGTCCTGCACTATTCGCCGCCCCTTGCGGCACAGACGTTTCCGCCAGCGTTTCTCTACCGAATTCCTCTGCGTTTTTCTCATTTTCTATTGTCTCCACGGATGCTACTACGCTCTCGGGAACCACAGGATCCACGTTTTCCATAGTTTCCACGCTTTCCGTCCCCTCAGTCCCTTTCTGTGCACCACAGGCTGTCATACTTACTGCAAGCGCCAGACCGGCCACTACCGCCGCTATCCTATATTGTTTTCTATGAAGCATTTCCTTATTACTCATTACTCCTCCGATATGAAAAGAACCACAGCTGTGGTTTCAGCTATGGTTCTTCTGTTCTCTCTATTACGATCTTGGGAAAACATCCTCCGATTAACCGCGCAGTTTGAAGTGCTCTAACAACTCGTTCAAAGTAGTAGCGGAAGCGGAAAGCTCCTCGCTGGTAGCGGAAGTCTCCTCTGCTGCTGCTGAGTTGGACTGGATAACATCGTTGATGTCCTCCACACCCTTCTTGATGTTGTTGACAGATACTGCCTGTCTGTCGGATGCGGTACGGATATTAGCAACCTCCTGGATGATCTGATCCAGTTCGGTCATAACCTTCTGCATTGCTTCGTTGGTCTCCCTGGTAACCCTGTTACCCACTCCTACTTCGTTCATGGATTCTTCGATCAGCTTCTTAGACTCTACTGCGGAATTTGCACTCTCTTCTGCCAGCTGTCTGATCTGGTCAGCTACGACTGCGAAACCTCTTCCGGCTTCCCCTGCTCTTGCTGCCTCAATGGAAGCATTCAAAGACAGCAGATTGGTCTGGGATGCAATATTCTCGATATCTGCGATGATCTTCTCGATATTCTGGGTCGTGGTATCGATTTTCTTCATGGCATCTACCAGCTCATCCATCTTCTGCTGGCTGTTGGCTGCCTCGATACCTACCTGTTTTGCCTTATCGTGAACGATATCGGTAGACTTGGTGTTCTCCATTACCTGATTCGTTACTTCTTCTACGGTAGCCACCAGTTCTTCAACAGCTGCAGCCTGACTGGTAGCACCTTCTGCAATATCCTGTGCACTGACAGCCAGCTGATTGCTTCCGGCAGACACCTGTTCGGAAGATCCCTGAATACCGTGCATAGTCTCACTGACCTTGTTCACCATATCATCCAGTTCATCCAGTACATTGCGGAGCTGTCCTACATACGCATCGGGGCAGTTGCTATGTACATCAAAATTACCCTCAGCAAAATGCTCTACAATATCCTGCAGATCTGATACAACCTTTTTCAAAATACCGGCTGCGGTCTCAAAACTGTCGGATAAGCGTCCCAGCTCATCCTCGGACTCATAAGGAGTGCCGATCTCAAAGTCACCGGAAGCAATCTTCTCAGATGCCACTACCAGACTCTCAATAGGCTCTACCAACATTTTGGCAAGCATCTTTGACATAGCTGCATTAAATGCAATAGCTAATACAACTATGATCACAACAATTACGCTTCCCACATAGTTTTTTGACTGTATCAATCCCACAACTGCCACCAGTGCCAGCACCACATATAAAACGTCCATAATGCGGAACACAAAAGAAAGCTTATTTTTAATCGTTTTCTCCCTTAGCATTTCTTCCAGTTTTTTCATTTGTTTCCTGCTCCTTCCGTTAATTAACCTACATACATTTTATTTTAATTTCCTCTGGTTGTTTCGTCAAGATTTCTCTGCTTAAAATTATGTAAAAATCATGTATGGGATGACTGGCTCATCTCCAGAAGCTTATCCCGCATTTCATTTTCGATCCGCTGTAAGTCTTCCTCTGCGCTCTGTCTTCTGGCACGGCCTTCCTCCTGGATCTTCATGACTTCATCCAGTGTGGTCATCAGTGTCTGGTTCGTGGTCTTGAGGGTCTCGATATCCACAATACCTCTCTCTGATTCCTTCGCTGTCTCCACGGTTGCCACTTTCAGTGCTTCTGCATTTTTCTTCAACAGTTCATTGGTCATATCCGATACTGCACGCTGTGCCTTGGCTGCATCGGTGGCATGATCCAGACCGATGGCAATGACCATCTGGCTCTTCCACAGAGGGATCGTATTCACCAGTGTGGACTGGATCTTCTCGGACATAGCGATATCATTGGACTGGATCAGTCGGATCTGGGGTGCCATCTGCAGAGAAATGGCTCTGGTAAGTTCCAGATCATAGATCTTCTTCTCGAATCTCTCACACATTGCTGCAAAATCCTTCGCAGCCTGCGTATCCTCCGGCAGTCCGCTCTTTTGTGCTTTTTCCAGAAGTTCCGGCAGTTCCACGTTTTTCGCCTGTGTCAGTTTCTTTTTACCTGCCAGAATGTACATGGACAGTTCTTTAAAATAATTCAGATTCAGCTGATACAGCTTGTCCAGTACCGCCACATCTTTTAGCAGCACCACCTGATGATTTTCCATGGCATCACAGATCTTGCTGATGTTCACTTCCGCTTTATCATACTTTGCTTTCAGATTATTCAGCTTATCCCCGCTCTTTTTAAACAAGCCGAAGAATCCCTTGTCTTCCTCTGTATCAAAATCCTTGAGCTGTGCCACTACATCCGTCAACAGCTGTCCAACCTCGCCCATATCCTTGGTCCGGACATTGCTAAGTGCTGTCTCAGAGAAATCTGCGATCTTTTTCTGACTCCCCGCACCGTACTGCAATACCGCCTGGGTATTGGTCAGATCGATCTGTCCCGCAAAATCATCTACCATTTTCTGTTCTTCCGGTGTCAGTTCCATCTCCGGAACAGCCTGCTCCTCTACCAGTTCCTCCGGCTTCTTCTCCACGATCTCTGCCTTTGCCTCCGCAAAGGGATCCAGTGTAAGGGTAGGTGCCTCTTTTGTTGCTGCATCCAGATCCATATTCATACTTATAACCCCGCCTTTCCATACTCTCTCATGATTTTTTATTTACCATCAGCATTGCTTTCCTGCTGTCATACACTTTTTTCTCTTACAAAATCCGATTCCGTCAGCCCTTCCCTGGCCAACATCGTCTGCAATACCTGTGCATCCGCTGACGCATCAAAGGCTGCATCCCGGAACAGATTGTTCAGCAATGTAACGAATGCCTGATTGATCATATCCAGTGTCTTTTCGATCTCTTTTTTAGCATCGAGAATATCTTCTCCCGGGCTGCTGATCTCGTCAAATTCCGCATACTGCTCCACCAGTTTCAACATAGTAGGCAGGTAATAATCCATCAGTTTATGCATCCGGTGCATCTGCTCCGGATGCTCCTGCACTCGGTCAAAGATCTCCTTCAACAGATTTTCCAGCTGGTACAGCTTCTCAGAGATAGCTTCTCCTTCGATCCTGTCATTCAGATCCCGCAGATGACGGATGTATTCCATTCCTTCTGCCACAATACTGTGCAGTTCCTGCTCTCTGCGGTTCTGCTCCGTATCCTGTGTATCGGTGCCCGCTGTATTCTGTTCCTTCTTCTGCTCCAGATAGGCTTTCTCCGTCTCCAGATACTGACGGTAGATCACATTATTGAGCATAAAGCAGGTCTCTTTATCATCCAGATGTCCGTCCGGAAACATTCCGGCTTTTAACATCTTACGAAGATCCCTTCTGACATAGCGGACACTTTTTCCGGTATAGCGGGCCATTTCGTTGATCACACCATACATTTTGGTGCCGCACAGTTCCAGATATTTCTCCGCACGTTTTAATCTTCTACGCTGTCCGTTGCCATAAGAGATCATCTCTAAAAATACCAGAGACAATACCCCCGGAAGGATTGCCGCACTCAGAGATGCTGCCTGAAAAGCTGCCAGTAACAACTGTACCAGCAGTCCCAGGCCGCTGAATCCCAGACCGATCCCGCCGAACACGGTGCACAGTGTTCCGGACACATTTCCCTTCTTCTCCATTTTGACCAGAGACGTCATTTCTGCCGCAGTAGCTTTTCTGGGTGTCACCGGCTGTGCCTGATTCCGTGCACGGTTCTCTGCTGCCTGCGCCTTCCGCTGTTCTTCCCACTGTCTTTCCCGCTCTCTGCGCTGCCTGTGCCATTCCTCGTTCTGTCTGCGGTGCTCTTCCTGCTGCTTTTCCCGCTGCTGCCGTTCCGCCTGGATCTCCGCCTCGGTCTTGACTTCCTCCCGCTTTTTATCCTGCCAGCTGCGTTGGGAATTCCACACCTTTTTCTCCGTGGCCTCTCTGGACAGATTTGCCTGGAAATCCGCCTCCCGCAAGGCATCGTTGACCGTATCCGTCACCAGCGTGTTCAACGCATGAAAATCTCCGGTCTTCATCGCTTCCGCAATGGTCTCTTTGAATTTTTCCCCTAGATTATTCTGCACTTCACTCATAATTAATATTTTCTCTGATTTTTCAGTTCATCATAGAGCAGACAGTAGTTCTCATAACGTATCTGCGGGATCTCTCCCTCTGCCACAGCAGCCTTGATACCGCATACCGGCTCAGAGATATGGGAGCAGCCTCCGAATCTGCAATATTTTTCAAAAGGGGCAAACTCCGGATAAAATTCCGCCAGCTGCTCCTTCTCCAACCGAAACAACCCCAGAGAGCTAAATCCCGGGGTATCCAGAATATACGTATCCTGTGCAATGGAGATCAGTTCGGAGTGCCTGGTAGTATGCTTTCCCCGCTCGATCTTCTCACTGATGGAGCCGGTCTCCATCACTGTGCCGGACTGCAGGCAGTTTACCAGAGAGGATTTACCGACACCGCTGGGACCCGCCACCGTAGTGGTCTTGCCGCGAAGCAGCTCCTGAATGGTATCTATCCCTTCTTGTCTGGCTGCGCTGACCGTGATCGTACGGAATCCCGCCTGTTCGTAAATGGCACGATAATCTTCCTTTTTGCCTTCCTCGTCAATATCCTGCTTGTTAAAACAGATAATGCAGGGAATGTCCTGCTGCTGCATCATGACCAGGAAACGATCCAGCAGATTAAAATTCGGCTGTGGCTTCGTGATGGCAAAGATCACCAGCGCCTGATCCACATTAGCTACCGCCGGACGGATCAGTTCACTGTGTCTGGGAAGCAATTCCCTGATATTTCCTTTTTTCTGTGCCTCATCCAGGACATCCATCTCCACGTCATCCCCGACCAGGGGTTTTCTGTGATCCTTGCGAAAGACTCCTTTTGCCTTGCATTCGTACACCGTGCCCGGTGCGTGGCCAACGTCCACTGCGTGGCCAACGTCCACTGCGTGGACGTAATAGAACCCGGCGATTCCTTTTATAATCTTGCCCTTCATAGCTTCCCGCCTTTGATCTTATTCCTTTACGAACTCAACTCTTCTGGTAAAGGAACGGTCTTCTGTCGTTCCGGGAACCGTCACCTGCTCCCCGGTATCCGGGTTCGTTGTGGTGGTCGGTTCGCTTGTCACCTGATACGTTATGGTGAGCGTACCACCGGAGGCAGTCATACCGTTGAAATTGGTAGCTACCGGGAAAGTGCTGGTCTTGGTATCCAGCAGTACGTTATTGTCATCCGTCACCAGTTTGATGCTGACTTCCATTCCCGATACATAGCCGGGTGCTTCCGAAGTCGTCGGTGCCGCAATGCTGACATTACACTTGTAAGTCACCTTCTGAGCTCCCTGACTGACCTTGATATCAATGGAAGTTCCCTGCTCCACATAGGAGCCATGGGAATAGCTCTGGTAACAGATCATGCCTTCTCCCACTTCGTCACTGTAGATATAGGTCACACTGCCTACGGTCAGTCCTGCCTCGATGGCTTCTACCGTGCCGTCCTGCTCGGACAGACCGATCAGATTCGGCACACGGATCTTGGTATCTTCCTTACCCAGACTTACTGTCACAGTGATCACACTGCCCTTTGGTGCTTTGTTGCCCTCGGAGGGGGTCTGGGAAATTACCCGGCCGGACTCTACCGTATCGGAATAGTTCTCTGTCTTGTTGACCAGGAATCCCTTGCTTACCAGCTGTGTATTGGCTTCATCAAAAGTAAGATTCACCACATTGGGTACTTCCACACCCTGAGTTCCTGCACTGGCTTTCAGGGTTACCTTGCTGCCCTTATCGATCTGTGCTCCCACGCTGACATCTGTATTGATAACAATACCTTCCGCTACCGTGTCGGACTCCTCATAAGTCACCTCTGTGAGGATTCCCAGACTGGTCAGGGTGCTCTTTGCATCTTCTACCTTCATGCCCGTTACATTCGGCATGGAGACCTTTTCCACTTCTGTGGCATCCGTCTCTTCGGTCGTAATGATCGGTCCTGCATCAGAGTCACTGCTTCCTTCATTTTTGCCGCCGAAGATCTTCACTGCCAGAACGATCAGGATAATACAGATCACCACACCGGCTACAATTGCCAGGATTGTGGTCACACGCTCCATCTTGGGGTCGTAGTCGTAATTATCTTCGTCTTCGCCATCTTCTTCGTTTTCATACATGGCTTCCGTATCGGAACGCAGACGCATGGTCTCGTCATGATCCGGTTCTTCGTATTCCCGTCCTCCCTGATAAGGGACTTTTCGTTTGATCTGCGCCATATCCTCATCGGAGATCATCCGGGTACCACCTTCCATATCCGGATCGGTATTCACCACGAAATCTTCCTCCGGGTTGATCAGGGACTGCTTCAGATCCGCGATCAGTTCTGCCATATTCTGGTATCTGCGGTCCGGAGACTTCTGACAACATTTCAGTACAATACTGGCTACGCTGGAAGGGATCTCCGGTACAAACTCCTTCGGAGACGGCATTTCTTCCTGAATATGCTTGATGGCGATGGCAACCGTAGTCTCCCCGTTGAAAGGAACTCTTCCCGTCAGCATCTCGAACATGGTGATACCCAGCGAATAGATATCACTCTTTTCATCACTGTAACCCCCTCTGGCCTGCTCGGGAGAAGTATAGTGTACACTTCCCATGACATTAGAAGTGATAGTATTACTGGTAGCTGCCTTGGCAATACCGAAGTCCGTCACCTTGACTTTGCCGTCCTTGGAGATAATAATATTCTGCGGCTTGATATCCCGATGGATAATATGATTATTATGTGCAGCCTCAATACCCATGCTTACCTGGATGGCGATGCTTACCGCTTCCTTGTAAGACAGTCTGGCCTTCTTCTCAATGTACTTTTTGAGGGTAATACCCTCTACCAGTTCCATGACGATATAATAAATTCCGTTCTCTTCCCCGACATCATAGACATTGACAATATTGGGGTGCATCAGTCCTGCTGCCGCCTGTGCCTCGATCCGGAATTTGGATACAAAATTAGCATTTTCGCTGAATTCCTGCTTCAATACCTTGATCGCCACATAGCGATTCAGCTTGTGACATTTTGCTTTATAGACATCTGACATACCGCCGGTTCCGATTTTTTCCAGGATCTCATAGCGATCGCCGATCATCATTCCTATTTTGATCATACTTGCTCTCCATTTCCAAAAAAGCTGGGTAATTTACGCGCACGGCTCGATCAGTATCACACTGATATTGTCTCTGCCGCCGTTGGCATTGGCCGCCTCCACCAGGCTCTCTGCCTTCTCCACAAGGTCTCTGGCTCCGCTGATAATCATGCGGATTTCCTCGTCTTCCAGCATATTTGTCAGACCATCCGAGCACATAAGGACGATCTCACCCTCCTGTAATTCCACGGTAAAGAAATCCGGCTCCACTTTGTCTTCCGCCCCTACCGCTCTGGTAATAATATTTTTATCCGGATGGTTCCTTGCATCGGCACGATCCAGTTCTCCGATCCGTACCATTTCTTCTACATACGAATGATCTCTTGTGATCTGGCGGATCTTGCTGCCCACCACATAGAGTCTGCTGTCTCCTACATTGGCCACCTGTAAGAATCTGCCCATGCAGGATGCCACCACGACCGTAGTCCCCATTCCTTCCAGCTTTTCATCCTCGCTTGCTCTCTTGCGGATCACATCATTGGCTTCCTCAATGGCTTTGCGGAAGATCAGGGTGGGATTCTTCTCAAAAGAATTCTCCATCTCGGCAAGCATGGTCTCTACCGTTACCTTGGACGCATAGTCTCCCGCATTGTGACCACCCATACCATCTGCCACGATAAATACATTCGGCAGATTTCCCACCGGTTTTTCAGAGGTATAGATATAGTCCTGATTTACTTTTCTTTTCCTTCCGATATCGGTTATGGAAAACGTCTTAAGCACGTCAAACTTCCTCCTGTGAGAGTTCCCCCGGGTTCTTCGCCTCCTGCGTATGACGGCGTCTTAACTGTCCGCAGGCTCCGTCAATATCCCGGCCCATCTCCCTTCTAATTGTAACATGTATCATCTTACTTTCAAGTTTATTTTTAAATGCCTGAATGTGCTTCGTATCCGACTGCACATAATCCCGCTCTTTAATGGGGTTGACCGGGATGAGGTTGATATGGCAGCACAACGGCTTCGCCAGGGCGATCAGTTCCCTGGCATCCTCTTCCGTATCATTCACACCGCCCACCAGACTGTATTCGAAAGTGATCCTTCGTCCGGTCTGTTCGAAATAATACTGACAGACTTCCATCAACTCTTTGATAGAATACCGGTTGGCAATGGGCATCAGTTTTCTTCGTTTTTCATCGGTGGTGGCATGCAAGGACAATGCCAGTGTGATCTGCAGCTTTTCATCCGCCAGCTGCCGCATTCTGGGCACGATTCCACAGGTGGACACCGTGACATTTCTCTGGCTGATGTTCAGACCGTTCTCATCGGTCAGAAGATGCAGAAATTTCAAAATATTGTTATAATTATCCATCGGTTCCCCAGTGCCCATGACTACCACATTGGAGACCCGCTCCCCCGTCAGTCTTGTGATGGCGTAAATCTGATCCAGCATCTCGGAAGGAGTCAGATTCCGTTCCAGTCCGTCCAGCGTGGACGCACAGAATTTACAGCCCATACGGCATCCCACCTGTGAAGAAATGCACACACTGTTGCCGTGCTTATACTGCATCCAGACACTTTCCACCACATTGCCATCAGATAATTCAAACAGGAATTTTTTCGTTCCGTCGATCTTGGACTCCTGTATTCTGACAGGGTTTACACAGGTGTATTCATATTTTTCCTTACATTGCTCCCTGAATTTTGCGGAGAGGTTGGTCATTTCATCAAAGCTCCTGACCAGCTTCACATGCATCCATTCATACATCTGCTTTGCCCGGAAGGCCTTCTCTCCCATGCTCTCCAGCTCTGTCTTCAATTCTTCCAGATTCAGGGATTTGATATCTTTTTTCGTATCCATTTTTCGTTCTCTTACTTCTTATCTCTCACGCTTTTCTGCGCAGTCTTGCATAATAGAATCCGTCGGTCTCATCCGTTCCCGGCAGAAGCTGTCTCTCTTCTTCCAGTACAAACGGGAAATTCTCTGTGATCCAGGCTGCCATCTCCTGATTTTCCCCGCGGTGGATCGTGCAGGTACTGTAGAGCAGTACACCGTGCGGCTTCACATACTGCCATCCGGCTGCCACGATCTGCCTTTGCAGTTCTGTGATGGATTGCAGGCTTTCCGGTGTGGCATGATATTTGATATCTCTCTTTTTTCCCATAACACCAAGACCAGAGCAGGGGACATCCATCAGCACCACGTCCGCATATTTTTCCTTCTCCGGATCATGCACCGTGGCATCATACACCTGAACCTCCACATTCCTACGGTTCATGCGCTCCAGATTCTCCCGGATCAGGTCCGTCTTGTATTCCGATATATCACGGGACACGACGTGGCCTGCTTCCCCTGCAAATTCCGCCGCCAGGATCGTCTTGCCACCCGGAGCCGCACACAGATCCATGACCGTATTACCTGGGCATATACCTGCCGCTTCCACTGCAAGTGCGGAGCTGGCATCCTGCACGGTAAATTTGCCTTCCGCAAAGCCCGGAAGTTCACTTACATTTTCCAGATTCTGTGCCAGATACACATAAGGAAGTTCCCTGCTTTGCTGCAGACGTACACCGGTTTTCTCAATTTTCTCCGCCAGTGACTCTCTCTCCGCTTCGGTCAGTTCCGTGGAGAACCGCAGGGATACCGGATGAATGGAAAGGAGTCCTTTTAAAAGTGTTTCCGTTCCTTCTCTGCCATATGCAGGCAGCCACAGATTCACGATCCATTCCGGCATGGAATATTTTATGCTCAGATATTTCACCGTATCCTTGGGATCCGGCAACGGCATCTGTTTCTTGCTGCGGGAAATATTACGCAGCACCGCATTGACGAAGCCTTTCAGGGTACGGAAGCCTCTTTTGGCCGCCAGCTTGCAGGCCTCATTGCACACCGCACTGTCGGGAACTGCGTCCATATACAGGATCTGATAAGTACTCATACGAAGAAGACAGCGGATCAGAGGCTTCATCTTCCGGACCGGAACAGAAGAAAACCGATCCAGATAATAGTCCAGCTCCAGCTGTCTCTCTATCGTACCTTCCGTGACTCTTTTGATAAACGCTTTCTCTCTGGGATCCAGATAATCGTATTTATCCAGAACCGCTTTCATCAATTTATGGGAAAAATCCTGCCCCTTTTCCAGACTGAGCAGGATCTCCACTATAATCTCTCTTGTATCGGTCGTTGCATGATCACTCAAGATTAGTCTCTCCTTCTGCGATTGCCGCCGTACAGCAGGATCAGTCTGAGCAGCTGTAATGCGGAGGAGGCCGCTCCTGCCACATAGGTCAGAGCCGCTGCCGTCAGCACCTTTTTGCCGCCGCTTACTTCTTCACTGCCTAATAACCCGTATTCTTCCACCTTCACGATAGCTCTGCGGGAAGCATTGAATTCCACAGGCAGTGTCACCAGTTGGAAAATAACAGTCAGCGCAAATGCCCAGATACCAAGCTGGATCAATGTCTGGTTCCAGCTGAGCAGTACTCCTAAAAAGATCAGGGGAATGCTTAAATTGCTTCCGATATTCACCACCGGCACCAGTGCAGCACGAATGTTCATGGGGGCATAGCCATGGGCATGCTGAATGGCATGTCCGCACTCATGGGCCGCAACACTGACCGCGGTCACCGAGGTTCCGTTAAAGTTGTTGTAAGACAGTCGCACCGTATCCGTCCGGGGATCGTAATGATCACCGTCATCGGAGTTCAGGCACTCGATCTGTACATTGTATAAGCCTTCTCTGTTGAGAATGTTGCGGGCCGCTTCCGCTCCCGTCAATCCTCTCATATTCCGGACTTTGCTGTATTTGCGCATGGTGGAATTCACCAGTGCGCTGGCACCCAGACACAATACCAGTCCGACCAGTACCAGAAAATAAGTAGGATCCCAATAATAACCATATCCGTAATAGCCACCGTACATACGAAAGTCTCCTTTCTGTCAACACCGTTTACCCGATCGTTGCTTTTCGTTTCGTCGTATCCTAACGCTCGCCCAGAAGCTCTCCCGGCTGTACCTTTACCCCCAGCAGGAAATCGTGAGTTGTCATACGCTTTTTACCTTCCAGCTGCAGTTCCATCACCTTTAAGGAGCCTTCCGATGCAGCCACTTCAAAGGAATCCTTATTCACCGTAAGGATCGTGCCCGGTGCTTCCTTATGCGCAGTTGCCATAGGAATGGCTTTCCAGATTTTCAGCTGTTTTCCATGATAATGCGTATATGCACTGGGCCAGGGAGTCAGTCCACGGATCAAACGATCCAGTTCTGCCGCTGTTTTCGTAAAGTCCAGCTTTCCCATCTCTTTGGTGATCAGGGCCGCGTAGCAGGTCTTGGTATCATCCTGCTTTTCCGGTACCAGTTTGCCTGCCTCCAGCAGAGGCAGTGCCTCGGTGATCGCTTCCCCGCCCAGCACCATCAGCTTGTCATGCAAAGTTTCGAAGGTGTCCTCCGAAGTAATGGGGATTTTCTTCCGGTACAACATATCGCCGGTGTCCAGTCCCGCATTCATCTGCATGATGGTCACACCAGTCTCGGCCTCTCCGTCGATGATCACTCTCTGGATAGGAGATGCCCCGCGGTATTTCGGAAGGAGGGATGCATGGATGTTCAGACATCCGTATTTCGGCAGATCCAGAATCTCCTGAGACAGGATCTGTCCGAACGCCGCCACGATATAAATATCTGCGGGATATTTTTTCAGTTCCTCAATGGCTTCCGGTGTCTTGATCCGACGGGGCTGGAATACAGGAATGCCATGTTTTACCGCACATTCCTTCACGGGAGGAAACTGTAATTCTTTGCTTCTGCCCTTTGGCTTGTCCGGCTGGGTCACCACTGCGGTGATCTCATGGCCCTGTGTGATCAGTGCCTCCAGCGCTCCCACGGCAAAATCGGGAGTTCCCATAAATACGATCTGCATAGTCTGTCTCCTTTCCGGAAAGCTTACTCTTCTTCCTCATCCTCGTAGGTCATATCCTGCAGCGGTCCTTCCGCCTTTTCCACATAGAGATGACCGTCCAGATGATCCAGTTCGTGGCAGATGGCTCTGGCCAGTAATTCTGTTCCCTCTACTTCGATGGGCTTCATATTCACATCCAGTGCTACCGCTTTCACATAATTGGGTCTGGTTACGATGCCGAACTTACCGGGTACGCTAAGACACCCTTCCTGTCCGGTCTGCTCTCCACTGCTCTCTACGATGCGGGGGTTGATCAGAATATACGGATCCTCTCCGGTGGTATCGATCACCACGATTCTCTTCAGGACACCTACCTGTGGTGCCGCCAGCCCTACGCCATTGGCATCGTACATAGTCTCCAACATATCCTCGATCAGTTCTTTGGTCCGGGGTGTCATCTCCTTGACCTCTTTGCAGGTCTTGGTCAGTACTTCATCCCCATATTCACGAATGTTTCTGATTGCCACAGTTCTTTACCTCCTATAACACGCTTACTGGGTCAAAATCAAATTGTATACTCATCTGTCTGGGCTGCCACTGTCTGAGAGTTTCCTCCAGTCTGTCCTTTACTTCCACCAGGACATCATACTCCGCATGCTTCACATAGAACACATACCGGTAGATATCATTGATCTTGCTGATGTTAGCAGGGGCAGGTCCCAGTACCTGTATCTTCTTATTGGACTGTTCTTTTTGCTTTCCTGACAAAAAGTCCATATTAGACTTTACCACATCTGTCAGTCTCAGGGCAAGCTGTTTTACATTTTCTTCCTCTTTCCCGTAGATCTGTACTGCCAGCATATGAGCCACCGGTGGGTAGCCGGACAGCTCTCTATACAGAATCTCCTCCTGATAAAAGTTCTCGTAATCCTGAGCCGCAGCACAGGTAATGGCGTAATGATCCGGCTGATAGGTCTGGATCACCGCTTCCCCGGGGAGCGCTCCTCTGCCGGCCCGGCCCACCGCCTGGGTCAGAAGCTGGAAAGTCCGCTCTCCCGCCCGGTAATCCGACGCATTTAACGACAGATCCGCCGCCAGGATCCCCACCAGTGTCACCTTGGGGAAATCATGTCCCTTGACGATCATCTGGGTGCCGATCAGCACGTCCGCTTCCCCGTTTGCGAAGGAGGATAATATTTTCTCATAGCTGTCCTTCGTCCGGGTGGTATCCGCATCCATGCGCAACGTCCGCACACCGGGGTACAGCTCCTTTAATTTTTCTTCGATCTGCTGGGTGCCTGCCTTAAATCCCAGAATATATTTCGATCCACACTTGGGACAAAGCTTCGGCATCGGCTGTGTATAACCACAGTAATGACAGATCAGCCTTCCTCCCTTATGTTCCGAGAGAGAGACATCACAGTGCGGACACTTCATGACCTCACCGCAGGAACGGCAGGACACAAATCCCGCGTAGCCTCTCCTGTTTAAAAACAGGATGGTCTGCTGGCCCTTGTTCAATCGATCCGCCATTAATTCCTGCAATTTCCTGCTGAAAATAGAACGGTTGCCCTCCTGCAGTTCCTGTCTGAGATCCACCGTGTACACCGTAGGAAGTTCCCCGCCGGTGAGACGTCTGGTCAGTTGAAACATGCGATACTCCCCCTTACCGGCACGATAATAGGCCTCCAGGGAAGGTGTGGCTGAACCCAGCACTACACTGGCCCCGTACAGTTTTGCCACTTCCAGCGCAGTCTCTCTGGCATGATATTTCGGAGTACTTTCACTTTTATAGCTGTTCTCCTGCTCCTCATCCATAACGATCAGACCAAGACTTGGAAACGGCGTAAAAAGTGCGGATCTTGGGCCGATGATCACATCGATTTCTCCAGCTTTGGCCCGTTCGCACTGATCGTATTTTTCCCCGGGGGATAACGTGGAATTCATCACGCTGACCCGATCACCGAATCTCTGGTAAAATCGCAGCAGTGTCTGATAAGTCAGGGCGATCTCGGGAATCAGCACAATAGCCTGCCGTCCCCTCGCGATCATTTCTCCGATCAGCCGCATGTATACTTCCGTCTTGCCGCTGCCGGTGATGCCGTGGATCAGATAGGTCTGTCTCCTTCCGGCATCAAAATCCTTCAGCACTTCCGTAACGATGGTCTGCTGTTCCTCACTCAGCGTATTACGCACTGCCTCTACGGACTGCATTTTGACCGGATTGCGATAGCTTTCGGAACTGACCAGTTTTGCCGCGCCGCTTTTTACAATACTGTTTACCGTGGCTGCACTAACCCCCAGTTTTCCGGTGATCCACTCATAGGGAATTGTCTCCTGTTCTGACAGGGCTTTTAACAGTCTTGCTTTGGCCACCTGTTTTTTCCGTTCACATTCTCCTAATAATGACAAAATCTCTTCTCTGTTCATCAGACGTACCAGCTGTCTGTGTTCCAGCTTTTTTACCGACTGTTTTGCCGGCAGTACCGTCTTCAGCGCCTGGATCATGGTACAGCCGTAATTCCGACGGATCCAGGCAGCCAGAGCAATCATTTTGTCCTCCACTCCGGTCTCTTTTTCCGGCATTCCTGCGATATCCTTGATCTTCTCCGGAGCGAACTGACACGTTTCCCCCAAAGCCACCACGTAACCCTTGATGAGACGATTGCCGTTGCCAAACGGGATCATGACACAGGCTCCCGGCTCCAGTCTGCCCCGCAGACTCTCCGGCACCCGGTATTGAAATGTTCTATCCAGTTTTTCGTGGGAGATATCTACAATGATATCCGCATATAACGTATTCAATCTGTTTTCCTCATTATTTTGCTGCAGATCCCGGAATATGTCCTTCCGCCAGAATATCCCGAATCAGATCTCTCTCATCCATGGGATGCTTCACCCCGCGGATCTCCTGGTAATCTTCATGTCCCTTGCCTGCCAGCACGATAATATCTCCGGGTTCTCCGTGTTCGATAGCATAAGTGATGGCTTCCTTACGATCGCAGATCTCTACATAATTTCCATCCGTTTTTGCCATACCTGTCTTGATATCGTCGATAATATCCTGTGGTTCCTCAAAACGGGGATTGTCGGAGGTAATGATGGTCAGATCCGCCAGCTTGCCGCTGACCTCTCCCATCTCAAAACGACGCTGTCTCGAACGGTTGCCTCCGCAGCCGAACAGGCTGATCAGTCTGTGAGGTTCATATTCCCGCAACGTGGTCAGCAGACTCTCCAGTGCCATGGCATTGTGGGCATAATCGATCAGCAGGGTGAACTGATCGGATACCTTGATCATCTCGATACGGCCTTTTACCTTTGCCTGCAACAGCGCCTTTTTAATGTTTTCCTCATCTACCTTGAAATGACGGCAGATGGCAATAGCCGCCAGCGCATTGTACACGCTGAATTTGCCGGGCATGGGCACTTCCACATCAAAATCCATCAGTCCGGCTACGTGGAAAGTCACGCCCAGTTCTCCGGGCTTATGCACCAGTTTCCGTTCTTCCGCCCGGAGCATACAGTGCTCTCCCATTCCGAAGCTCTCCAGTGTGCAGGTATGTCCTTCCGTCACTGCCTGCCAGTGCTCATCGTCACCATTCACAATACCTACCTTGCACTGTTTGAACAATAATCCCTTGCAGTGCAGATATTCCTCGAAGCTGGCATGCTCGTTGGGACCGATATGATCCGGTTCCAGATTCGTGAAAATACCGTAATCGAACACAAAGCCCTGCGTACGGTGCAGCATCAGCGCCTGAGAGGATACTTCCATCACAACCGTATCCAGTCCTGCCTCCACCATACGGGCAAAATACTCCTGCAGCAGATAGGATTCCGGGGTGGTATTGTTGGCATGGATATGTTCGTCTCCAATGATCACTTCGATGGTTCCCACCAGTCCCACTTTATAGCCGGCATTTTCCAGAATGGACTTTACCAGATAGGTGGTCGTTGTCTTACCTTTGGTACCCGTGATACCGATGACTTTCAGCTTTTCTGCCGGATGGCCGAACCAGGCCGCAGAAATAAATGCCATGGCATATCTGGTATCCGCTACTTTGACCACCGTCACATCCACATTCTCTGGCAGTTCCACGTCTTTTTGCACCACTAGTACTCCGGCTCCCTGCTCTGCCACCTGTGCAGCAAAATCATGACCGTCAAAATTTGCTCCGCCGATGCAGAGAAATAAGCATCCCGGAACGACCTTGCGGGAATCATAGACCACCGCAGAGATCTCTCTGTCCAGTGTTCCCTGTACCAGCTCATATTCCAAGTGCTCCAGAAGCTCTGTTAATTTCTTGTTTTCCATCTTATTCTTATCCTTTTCCATAGAGGTATCCGCCTTTCTCTCAGGAATCTTTTTCACATATTGTATTTTATTTTACTCTTTTTTCTCAGAATGTACCACCCTTAAATTTAGTTGCATCTTTTGCTTTTTCCGAAGCAATGGTATAATATTACTGATTTTTATTTAAGGGGGAATTCTCATGAACGGTTTCTATGGATCTGCATTCGGAAATATCCTTGGCACACTTTATTTTCTTCTATTTCAATGTGTGGGGTTTCTGTACATAAAACGTATTTTTCCTAAAAAGGGACTTCTGTTCCATCTGCTGACCGGCAGTGTATCCGGCTCTGTTCTGTTGCAGTGGATTCCTGCTCTGTTTGCCTTCTTCTTCGGTTTTTCCATGACAGCTCATATTATGGCTCTGCTTTTCGTAGTCATTTCTCTGGTCCTGCTATATGTCTTTTACCATCCTGCCACGGCAGTATCTTCGACTGCTCCCACCAAAGACTACCGGCAGCTGTTGCGCAGAAATTATGCCTTTCTTCTGCTGGCAGGCGGTACCTTTGTTCTGTTTTGTATTTTGTTATCCACCCACACCATCCTGCCGAAGAACGACGGTCTTCATGTGGGGCAGTGTACTTATGGGGATCTGCAGATGCACCTGGGAATCATTACAAGTATTGCCAATCAACAGACCTTCCCTCCTTACTACTCCATCTCTCCCTGGGATAGGCTCTGCTATCCTTTCCTGTGCGACAGTATTTCTTCCAGTATTTACCTGTTTGGTGCATCCCTGCGCTATGCTTATATGCTCCCTATGTATTTTGCTTTTTTCCAGGTCATAACGGGATTTTATGCCATTGCCGATGTTCTGTTCCATGATCGCGCCAAATCTCTGGCTGCCTGGGTCTTATTTTTCTATAACGGCGGTCTTGGCTTCGTATATTTCATTGACTGGAGCAGAGAAGGCGGTTATAAATTCAGTGATATTTTTACCGGCTATTACACTACCCCCACCAATCTGGTCGACCGGAATATCCGCTGGGTCAATATCATCGCAGATATGCTCCTGCCACAGCGTGCAACACTCTTTGGCTATGCGGTCCTGTTCTGTGCCATCTGGCTGCTGCTTCGGGCCATCCGGAACGGGGAAAAAGAATGTTTTCTCCCTGCCGGCATCCTGGCAGGGGCATTACCTATGATCCATACCCATTCCTTCGTTGCCATCCTGATCTTAAGTGCCTGTTGGATGTTGCTGTGCCTTTACCGGTCCGTGCCGCATAATACTTCCCCGGTAGAGCATCCGGGAGCCGTTCTGCTCGGATGTTTCGTGACCTGTATGATTCTTCTGGAAATTCTGAACGAAAGTTCTGCTGCCGTTGCACCTGTACTGCTCTTTCGTTTTGGCATCCTTGTTGCGGCATCCCTCGTGCTATACGGTCTGTCCTTACTGTACCGGTGCTTTTCCGGTAAAAGTACAAACAATGATACACTGCAGAAGTTTTTGACCACCTGGGGAGTTTTCTTTGGTGTGCTTCTGCTTCTTGCACTTCCGCAGTTATTGGAATGGACTTTTGGCCAGACAACGCAATCCGGCTTTTTGCTGGGGCATTTTAACTGGGGAAATCAGGGCGATACTTATTTGTGGTTTTATCTGAAAAACTGGGGTGCGATCCTGCTATGGTTCGTCCCTGCCATGATTCATTGTAAAAAAGAAGATTTTGATGTGATGTCCGGGGCATTTCTCCTGTGGTTTGTTGTGGAAATCATTTCCTTCACCCCTAACACATATGACAATAATAAACTATTATATATAACTTATATATTTGTCTGCTGCCTCAGTGCCGATTACGGAATTGATTTCCTGCGTTCTCTGAAAAAAGCCTCTTCACGATACCTCTGCATGATCGGCATGGTATTTCTTTGCACCTTTTCTGCCGTTCTGACCCTGTGCAGAGAGGTAATATCCGATTATACCGCTTATTCTTCCGCACAGGTGGAAGCTGCAGCATTCGTCGAGCAAAATACCTCTCCCACATCCCGTTTTCTTACCAACAACAGGCATGTAAATGAAATTGCCGCCCTTGCAGGGCGCAATGTGTTAAACGGGGCGGGAACCTTTTTGGCAATGCACGGTCTCTATCACACAGAATATCACGAAGATTTCCGGACAATTTATGAGACTCCCGCTGTTTCTGCTGATCTGATCCGTACTTACGACATCGATTATATTGAAGTCTCTTCCTGGGAACGGGCAAGTTACGCTGTCGATGAAAACTACTTCCGCTCCGCCTGGCCCTGTATCTTTGACAACGGAGAAATTCAGATTTACCAGATCAATCCATAATTTCACACTTGGAAGTCGCAAGACCCTCCGCATCACTGTGGGATGCACTTCCGAAGTTCTGGATCAGGCCGATCAGCTGTCCGGACATAAGCACAGTAAACAACGAATATCCGATACGTCTCACCGGAATGTAGCTTAAGGACATTACCAGTACGATCAGATCCGACATCAGATACACCCACTGGATCTTCCAGCCGGTAGCATGGGAAATACTCATGGCCAGGGCATCATCTCCGCTGGGGGCTCCGCCGATGCGCACGCACAGTCCGGCACCGACACCGACGAACAATGCTCCCACCAGTGCTGCCAGAAGGGGCATATTTGCCAGTTCCGGCCACAGATGAGGAAATTGCTCGCAGATTTTATAGGTTCCTGAGAATCCTGCGGTAGCCAGAGCCGAATAGGCGATAAATTCCTTGCCTAACAGCTTCCATCCCAGGATATAACATAAAATATTCATAATCCCTCCGGTAAACGCCGGAGAGATTCCTGTCCAATGCTCCAACAGCAACGTGGCTCCCAGCACACCACCCTCCGTTACTCCGGAGATGGAGTGCACGTTATATAATCCAAATGCCAGAATAAAACTTCCCAACAAAGTTATGGCACAATTTTTTAAGGTAATATTTTTCAGTGCCTGTCTCCATTCGTAAATCTGTGTTTTCATTTTTGTACTGCTATTCCTTCTATATTTTTATAATTTTTATCCATATGATGTCGGGGTCAAAAGCCCCCGACTTTGATGCCTACGGATTGTTCCGTGCTACGCACTCCCACGTCTCCGCTCCGCTTCGGTCCGTGCTAGACATGTGCCACTGGCACATAGCACCCTACCCAATATTCGCATATCGTGGGATTATCATCCCACTTTTATGCTCATATCGGGGCGGGTCCTAAGGTCTTTCACCCACCTATGAGCAAGCTCATATGGGCTTAGACCTTTTGACCCTGGCATCATACAATTTCGATATTACCATATTACAACTTGTATGCTCCTGCTAACAAGTTGTATTTCCTACGACAAGCTCCGGCTGGATGAGAATCTTTCTCTCTTCCGGTCCCAGAGATTCCCCATGAAGCAGTGACAGTAACAGCTGTGCCGCCATTTCTCCCAGTTTTTCCTGGGGATGAACGATAGTGGTCAGTTGAAAACCTCCGCCGATGGCCATGTAGGAATTGTCATAACCGGTGACGGAAATGTCCTCCGGGACACGAATCCCCCGGGCCGTCAGCGTCGGGATGACCTGCATGGCGATCTGGTCATTGTAACAGACCACACTGTCGAGTCTGGTTCCCTTGGAGATCAGACGCCGGATTCCCTCCTGTGGGTGGACTTTACGATCCTCGGTATGGAACCAGATCACCTTGTCCGGATCGTAGAGGACACCTGCTTCCTGCAGGGCCTGTACATAGCCCCGGTGACGGTTCTGTCCCTGGATGTCATCTGCCTTGAACACTCCGGCAATATCGCGATGCCCGGTATCCAGGAGATATTTTGTGATCAGATGACCTCCCCTGCAATCGTCCATCAGCACCTGGGGCTTGTCTTCCATCTGGTCGAAGCAGCCTTGAATAAACACATAGGGAATTCCGTATTCTTCCAGCCGCTCATACAGATGCAGATGTCTGCAGCTGATCTGGCTCTTACTGGGTTCGATGATGACCCCGTCGATATCCTTCTGCAACAGTTCCTCCAGACACCGTGCCTCCTGGCTCCGGGAGTTTCTTGTATTTTTTAATAAAATGCTATACCCCTGTGCCGTAAGAACTTCATCGATGCCCTGAATAACCCGGGGAAAAATATAATCCGACAGATAGGTGGTCACCACGGCAATGTTGTGAGACTTATGCTCCGGGCGGACCCGCTCCGACACAAAGGTGCCTTTCCCGTGTACCGCATAGATGTATCCCTCCTGTTCCAGAATGGCCAGTGCCTTGCGGACGGTCTGGCGGCTCACCTGATAAGCGGCGGCCAGCTGGTTCTCCGAGGGAACACGGTCACCGCTGCGCAGTTCTCCCAGTCGGATCTGTTCCTGTAAATCATGATGCATTTTATAGTATTTCAGCTGTTTTTCTTCCATACGTATCCGTCCGCCCCGCTCCTTCTCTATCCGGTTTTGTACAACTCTATTCCGTTTTCCGGGTATCGCTCCCCGGTACATTTCAGTATTTTTCGCCTTCCAGCAGGATCAGCCGCCGGATTTCTTCCGCTCCGCTGACACGTTCCCCTTCTATGGTATCATTATGGATCACATAATCACAGATCTTGCGATTACGCTTCTCCGCATCGATAGACAGGATCCGAAGTGTCTTTTCCTCGGTGTCATAGTCGGAATCAATGATATCGGCGATCAGCTTTTCTTTATCTCTCGCCACATAGATAATATGGGTGGGAAAGGAACGCTTCATGGCAATGGCACCGCACATATCCACGGGGATCACCGCAAACTTTCCCTGATCCAGCAAGGTCTGAATGTCTTCCTTTCTGGTGCCGTACCGTACCCCGGCATAAGCCGTTTTTTCAAAAAAGTTCATCCGGTCGAAGGCTTCCTCCGGGACGTACTTGTGGCCGTAGCGCCCCGGTTCCGTGCAGTAGTTCACCGGGCGGACAAAAATCTCCCCACTCTCTGTCCTTTCGCTCGCGCCTGTCCCTCGGCTACCGCACAAAGCTTCCGTAATCTCCCGTTTGCCGGAGCCGGACGGCCCCACCAGGGCCAGCACCGCCGGAGCAGTGATCTTCTCCGTCTTAGAAGTGGATGCTTTCATGATCTGCTTCACCAGAGAGACAAATTCCGCCATGGTATTTACGGACAACAGCCCCGTCATTTTGGCATTCCAGGGCTTCCGCATCAGCACCGGATACTCCGCCTTGCTCTCCAGAATATTGTGGATGGCATCATCCAGCACAATATCAAAATGGACACGATCCTTGGCACTTCCCAGAATAATATTTTCCGGTGGAAGCTCCGGGAACTGGGTCATGATCTGTTCTGCCCGCACTCCCATAAAATGTGGTGACACCGCAGTAATGAAAAAAACATCCGCGATCTGCATCAGTCTGCGGATCCCTCGTTTCGTCTCCTCGGTCGGGATCTGCCTCCGGTACAGTTCCGGATCGTTATAGAATTCTTTGATCACCGAAGTCCGCCCTTCGTTGGCCCAGGAAGTGATTTCCTCCATGCGATAGGGTTCCTTCGGATGATATTTTTCATTTGCCATACGGATGGCGATACTGTTAAACGGGGCGGTAACATCGTCCCAATCAATACCGATGCTGGGTCTGAGCATGCTGTAGTCCTCACTCTTTCTATGTTCAATGCGATCTATCACACCATGTGATTTTAGTGCATTATGCTTTTTGCACATTGTGCATTCCCGTTTCCGGAATACTTCTGCTATTTAGCATAGCATAAACGAATACGCAGTACAATCCATACCGTAGCCGCTCTCTCTGGCTCTTCTACCGTTCCAATCGGCATTGTTTATTTTGCCGTACTCTTTTTCCTTGGGTATATCATGTTTTTGGGGCTTATCATCCATTTATCATATTTTTTGTTGTAATAATGCACAATCGCTTTTTTCTCTATATTGCCCAATTGTCAGCACTTTTGAACTGTGCTAGTATACATGTACAGGAGGAGAATTCATGACCAACCGGGAATTATTAGAGACGATAGTAATTAAATTAGAAAGTATAGACCAACGACTGGGCAGGGTGGAGCAACGACTTGATAAGGTCGAACAGCGACTCGACAGGGTGGAGCAGCGACTTGATTCACTGGAGCAAAGATTCGATTCTTTGGAACAACGTGTTTCCAATCTGGAATCCGGTCAGATTGCCATGGAACAGCGCCTTACCAATCTGGAATCCGGTCAGATTGCCATGGAACAGCGCCTTGCCAATCTGGAATCCGGTCAGCTCTCTATGGCGAATCGCCTTACCAATATAGAGTTGACTCTTGAGAATGAAGTCAGTCGTAATATCTGTACAATTGCAGAAGCTCATTTAGATTTATCCAGAAAATTCGACCGGGCCTTAAAAGTAAAAGAAGATGATGAACTGGTTCGCATCCGGCTTAATGTATTGGAAAATGATGTCCGAAAAATAAAGCAGCGGCTGGAAATTGCATAGTTTATTCTTATCAGTACCTTATCTTAATGGATAAGGTATTTTTTTGCCCTTCTTTTTGTTGACTTATCAACATCCATGTGTTACACTTCATAAAGTTGTTGCAGTGTCAACATTTTACAGGAGGAACCTTCATGCAGGATCGTTTTGAAAGATTTGTGGTATCTATCACAGAATTGCACCGTTATCTGCAAAAATTGAAAGAACTGGAAATGGGACAGATGGACTTAAAAGCCGGTTATACCATGTGTCTGTATTATCTGGGAAAGCACCCGGAGGGGCTGACCGCCACGCAGCTGACGGAGCTGTGTAAGGAAGACAAGGCCGCCATCTCCCGTACCTTAAGCCAGTTGAGTTCCAAGGGGCTGGTGTCCTGCGAGCTGCCGGAACATAAACGTTCCTACCGCACACTGTATTATCTGACAGAAGAAGGCAATACTGTAGTCAAAAAGATCAGTTCCCGGATCTATTCCGCACTGGCTCACGGCGGTGATGGCATGACGGAAGAACAACGGTTGAATCTCTATGACTCTCTGGAACGGATCTCCCATAATCTGGAGCAGTATCTTACAGAGTTTTCTGTCAAGCATCCCACAGAGAAATGATCCATCCGCAACTCACCCTGACTGGCTTTCCAACAGAATTAACAGCAAGGTGACATGAACGATGTCGTATGCCCATCCCGATGGATGCCCCGGCGCATTTCCGCCCGAAAGAATATTCATCATAACTATATATAGAAAGTACAGGAAACAATTATGGAAAAAATACGTTTTATCACGGACTCCGCATCCGATATGAACAGTTCAAGAGAGGACGTCACGATTCTCCCCCTGCATATCCGCTTCGGTGAGGAGGAATATGCAGACGGTGTCACCATCAGTCATAAGGAATTCTATGAGAAACTGATCGAATGTGATACTCTGCCCACCACCAGTCTGGTATCTCCCGCAGTCTTCGAAGAAGCCTACGAAAAAGCTGTATCGGCCGGAGAAACTGTCATTGTGGTTACTATTTCCAGCAAGCTGTCCGGCACCTGCCAGAGTGCCCGGATCGCTGCCGAGGATTATGAAGGCAAAGTCTTCGTCGTAGACAGTCTGAATGCCACCATTGGGGAACAGATTCTGGTAGAATACGGCCTGCAGCTGAAAAAGCAGGGAATGACCGCGGAAGAGATCGTAAGCGTTCTGCAAGAGCAAAAGCATAAGATCCACACCATGGGACTCTTAGACACTCTGGAATACTTGAAAAAAGGGGGCCGTATCTCCCCCACTGTGGCATTCATCGGAGGTGCTCTGGCCATCAAGCCCGTGGTAGCAGTCGTAGACGGTGAGATCATTATGCTGGGAAAAGCCCGTGGTTCCAAAAACGGCAGTAACTTCCTCATCCGTGAAATTGAAAAAGCGGACGGCGTGGACTTCTCCAAGCCCTTCTGTCTGGGCTATACCGGTCTGAGTGACGAACTTTTACAGAAATACATTCACGACAGTGAGCATCTCTGGAAGGATTATGCCAAGGAGCTTCCCGTCAGCACTCTGGGTGCCACCATCGGAACCCATGTGGGCCCGGGTGCTGTTGCCGTTGCATTCTTCGAACATTAAATCTATTACAATTTTTCCCATTTGCTCAAAATAGGACTAATTTCCCACAGCTGCCCCACTGACAAATTTCTCCTCTTATGGTATATTGTAAAATCATTTTATATTGTTTGTTCATTTTCTACATTACCAGAGAGGAGAATTTTTATGGGGTTGAGCCTGTTACTATCCACAAATCATATCGTCATCCACAGTTACTCTCCCGTGGCAGATTTTCTGTTGGTGGTTATGTGTCTTCTGGCATTGTTACTGATCCGACAGACTTTCATTAAACAGAGCCGGACCTTTCGGATCTTCAAGTCCTGTTTTGCCCTGCTTTTCATTGCCGCAGTTTCCAATATCGCCTTTTATTATGCCGACCTTTTTTCCAGACAGAACACCCTACTCTGGATCCTCCGGGCCGTCTACCATATCAGTCTTCTGTCCCTGTTCTGTCTCTATATTGCTTACCTGAAAATACTGATCGTCTTCCCGAAAAATATCGGCAGGAAATATACCTTTCTGTCCTTCGCCATCCTTGTGGTGACCGGAGTTGCCGATCTGGCATCTCCTCTGACCGGCTGGGGATTTCATCAGGATCATTACGGAATCTGGTATGAAAATATCCTGTCCACTCCTTTTATGGTCGGATATCTTCTGTATCTGGCGGTGATCCTCTTTCTGTTGGTTCGCTACCGCCGCAGACTTCCTACCGCACTGTTCCATATGCTGATATTTACTGAGACGGTCTGTGGATTGATCGTAGTCATGGAAGCTGCCATGAATACGACTTCTTTCCTGGCCACAACCTATTTTCTGCCGCTTCTGGTGGTATTGTACATGCTCCATGCCAACGCCTACGACCCGAAGACCGGTGCCCTGGGTTCCGCATCCTTGGATGAATATCTGCGCCAGCAGCGGCAGACCGCTCAGGATACCTACTACCTGTGCCTGCGCTTTGACATGGATTTCGAATACGTCATGACAGAGGAAATAGGAAAGCTGTTCTACAGCTTCTGGACGGATTATTTTCGAAAGGGTATGTTGTTCAATCCTTCCACCAGCTTCTTCGTACTGGCAGTGGACAGCCACAATATCCCGGATGCCACAGAAAGGGCAGTATCCCTGATTAAAAAGGTGTTCCAGAAATATTATGAAGAATATAAGCTTCCCTACAAGCTGGTACTCTTCGACCATCTGGACTTTTGTGAGAATCTGGAACAGTTCTACGAAGTATTCAATTACTTTTCCGAAAAAGTAGCGCAGAATTCCTATCGTGTCTTCGGGGAAGAAGATTACCAGACTTATAAAGAAATGCATTATATCAAGTCCCAGTTGAAGGATATTGCGGAACACGGCTCCTTAGATGACGAACGCGTTCTGGTCTATTGTCAGCCGGTACGGAATGTCCACACGGGTACTTACGATACCGCAGAATCCCTGATGCGTTTGCGTCTGCCACAGACAGGACTGGTATTCCCGGATCGTTTTATTCCTCTGGCAGAAAAATACGGCTACATCCACCGCCTCAGCATGATCATTCTGAATAAGACCTGTAGGCAGATCAAGCACATGCAAGATGAGGGCTATCAGATCTCCCGTGTATCCGTAAATCTTTCTGTGGAAGAGCTGGGCGAAAAGGACTTCATGGAAGAATTCAAATCCATCGTACGAGCCGCCGGAATCGACTTCCACACCATTGCCGTTGAGTTTACGGAGTCCCAGAACGATACGGAATACGAACTGGTACAGGAATGCGTCAGTGAGTTCAAACAGTTGGGGGTATGTACTTATCTGGATGATTTTGGAACCGGTTATTCCAATTTCGACCGGATCTTAAGCCTGAAACTGGATGTGGTCAAATTCGACAGAAGCCTTTTACTGATGGCGGATCAGGATGCCAATTCCCGCTTCATGCTGGATTACTTCTCTACCGCCTTTGAGCGTCTGGGTTACAAGGTACTGTACGAAGGTGTAGAGACCGATGCCCAGGAAGAACTGTGTATCATCAGTCATGCAGATTATTTACAGGGCTATAAGTTCTCCAAGCCGATTCCCATTGAAGAATTGCCCCGGTTCCTTACGCGGGGCTGATATTGCGATTGCCGCATCCATTATTATTCCGGACACCGCTTCTGCGGTCCCCGCATACACAATAAAAATCCCGAAGGCCTTTCACAGTCTCCGGGATTTCTCTTTGCTTAACTTTATTTATCTTTTGTATCTTGCGCTTATATTAAGCAGCCTTCTTAGCCTTCTTCTCTTTCATCTGCTTAGCGAAGGTCTGTGCGCCTTCCACTACCAGGAAGATTGCCAGCACTGCCATTGCAGTTGCGAAGAACAGCTGGAACCAGTCACCCCATGCAGCGGTGCCGGCGCCGATAGCCTTACACTTGTTGATTACAGTGATCACCAGGCTGGTCAGGGTTGCAGCAAGCATGAATACCATAGGGAAGTAGAACATCTTGTTGTTCTTACCAACTTCACCCAGCCATGCAGCTACTGCCATCAGTGCGATACCTGCCAGCAACTGGTTGGCTGCACCGAACAGACCCCAGATCTGGCTCAGAGACAGACCACCCAGGATACAACCGATCAGTACCATAGAAACAGTACCGAACAGAGGATGAGCCAGCACTTTACGTGCGCCCTTGGCATCCTTGTAGGTAGCCTCGCCTTCCTTCAGGAACAGCTCGGAGAACATGAAACGGCTCAGACGGGTACCGGTATCCAGACTGGTCAGCGCGAATACGGATACAGACAGAGTTAATAGTGCGTAAATGGTGCCATATGCCTTGGAAGTCTCGGTACCGAACATGGATGCGATACCTGCAGCGAATGCAGCTGCGGGAGATCCGAACTCACCGTTTAAGTACTTCTGATATACTGCACCGACTGCTACCAGAGCGATGATACCCAGAGCAGACTCGATCAGCATGGAGCCGTAACCGATTGCCTTGGCATCCTTCTCGTTCGCTAACTGCTTGGAAGAAGTACCGGTAGCGATCAGGCTGTGGAAACCGGAACATGCACCACATGCTACAGTGATGAACAGCATAGGGAACAGGGTCTGTCCTGCCTTGGGCTCCCAGCTAGTGAAAGCTGGAATATCGAAAGCAACAGTACCGGTGAAAGCACCTGCAACCACACCGATGAATGCCAGACCGATCATAGCGTACAGCAGGAAGCTGGACAGATAGTCACGGGGCTGTAACAGGATCCATACGGGAACCAGGGAAGCTACAGCGATGTACACACCTACGAATACGATCCATGCGATACGGTTCATTGCAAAACCAACGTTCAAGCCAAGAACAGTGATCAGTACGATACCGATGATGCCACCGATGGTAGCGGGCAGAGTCTTGACACCCATTCTGTTGGTCACATAACCATAAATAACAGCCAGAACGATAAATAACAAAGAGATCATAGCGGTAGACTGGTTACCGGTAGGATTGGTCACAAAACCGAAAGCGGTCTTGCCGGCTTCGTCTGCCACAGTCAGGAAAGTACCTGCCACGATGTTAACGAAGGAAGCGATTACCAGAATCAATACCAGAAGTGCGAAGATGATGAAAAGCTTCTTTGCTCTGGATCCCATGGAATCCTCGATGATCTCACCTACAGATTTACCGTCATGTCTGATAGATGCGAATAAAGATCCGAAGTCCTGCAGACCGCCGAAGAAAATACCACCGATAATACACCACAGGAATACGGGAACCCATCCGAAGATGGAAGCCTGGATCGGTCCGTTGATCGGGCCTGCTCCGGCGATAGAGGAAAAATGATGTCCCATAAGTACGGCGGGCTTTGCTGCAACATAGTCTACACCATCCTCCTTCTCAATAGCAGGAGTCTTCTTGGTAGGATCAATGCCCCACTGTTTTGCCAGCCAGGAGCCATAGAACACATAGCCGGTAAACAATAATACGATAGCGGCCAAAACAATTAATAATGCTGTCATTTGTGTTTCTCCTTTTCTTATACACAGATTTCATTTTTCGCAAATACACGAATTGCTCCGCTAAAATCCGCTCTCGCAATTCTAAAACTGTTCGGAATCCGTTAATTTACTGCTTCCTCACAGTTTTTGGGTCCATAAATTCAAATATCTTACCATGCAAGCATGCACGATATTTGGAATTTCTGTCCCTTGTATTTACTGTATTGCCTTTTTCACGAGCTTCTTCAGAATCTGTCCGTGGCGGTTGTGGACGATCCGACCCGAAGATAACTCGGCGACAATCAAACGGTAATTACTCCAGCCATGAAATCCCCAGAGGTAACTCTGATAATGCTTGCACTTTTTCACCTGTGTAAGCGCATCCTCCTCTGCATGACCGGTCAGAATGATCAGGACAACATCGCTGTTCCGATGATTGGATGAGGGCTGCACGTTGGCAGTTCCCCGTTCCCAGGCGATGGAGTCCAGTTCCAGAAGGCGATCCTTTGATAAAGATTCCTCTGTGGCAAAATACACAGTCTCGTTGGTGTCAATATCTGCCACCTTAGCTTTCTTGATCAGAAAGTACTGCTCATTATGGGATCCGAAGATTGCTTCGGCTGCGAATGGCGGTTCTACAGCCTCTGTTTTGATATTGTAGTAGGTCTGATAAGATCGCAGGACGCGTTCCAGCGCTTCCCCGGGAGTAAGTGTCTTTTGTAATTCCATTCTGCTTTCCTTTTAAGCATGCGTAATCGATTACATTTACGTTCATGCTATCGATAGCTTTAGCACGTCGAAGTGTCAAATGCAACGGATTTTTTAGCATTTCTTTACACTTTTTTATAAATACATACTTTATCGTTATATGTTAGTCCTCTGACAGCTTTTTTCCAAGGTGCAAATTTAACCTATATACCATTACAAATTTAATCTCTTTATCTGGATAAAGTTATTGACTTTTGTTGGGTAACCGGAAATCATTCTAAAAAAAGCAGCCGATTTTCATCAGCTGCCGATTTTTAGGAATGATTCTTCTCTTCCTTGATCTCCCAATGGATCAGGAAAGTCAGTGCCGCACGAAGTCCGATGATACCGGCTACGGTAACGATCTCCTTCCAGTCTCTGACAATAACGGTCTTAAGGATCTCACTGCACAACTTGAATTCCAGCCCTACAGCAAGCCCCTGCGCCAGGGTGATCTTCATATCCGGCACCCGCCGCACATAATTATAAAACCCTTTCAGACCGGAGAGAATAATAACGATCACTCCGACAAATTCAAAGAACAGTATTGCCACCTGGACAATATTGTTCATCACGTTTTCCAGGAATTCAATGATAAGCTCTATGTGGAACATGCACAGCCCCCCGCTTTTCTTACACTTCTTTTTTCATTGTAGCGTATCCAAAAAGGGCGTGCAAGATGTATCTTTATCTTTTTATCAGCTATTTTTCTTCTGTTTTCAATAATTCCTGCATAGTATGCCAGCCAAGCACCGCGCATTTTACCCTGGCAGGCATGTGGGCGATATCCTGCAATACGGAGGCTTCCTCCAGTTCGTCCCGCTCTTCCTCGGTAATACTTCCCTTGATCATCTTGAGGAACAGGTCTGCCAGATGCAACGCTTCCTCCTTGCTTCTGCCAATGACCAGCTCCAGCATCATGTCCGCGGAAGCCTGGGAAATGGCACAGCCGTCGCCTTCGAAGGCACCGTCAACTACCACACCATCCTCCACTTTCAGCTCCAGAAAAATGTCATCACCACAGCTGGGATTAACGCCCTCCAACACCAGATTTGCATCCTCCAGCTTGTGCTTGTGATACGGATGCAGATTGTGCTCCGTCAGGATTTCATTATAAAATGTCTTATTCTCCATAGCCCATCTGTCTCCTTATCTTTGCAAGGCTTTCTAAAAATGCCTGAATCTCTTCTTCCGTATTGTAGACACCCAGGCTTACTCTGGTGGTGGACAATACTTTCAAATGTTGCAATAACGGCTGGGCACAATGATGTCCCGCCCGGACCGCGATATGATCCGCATCCAAAATAGAAGCCACATCATGGGGATGCACACCGTCCAGTTTGAAGGTCACAATGCCGTGATGGTCTTCTGCTTTCTGTGAGCCCAGAATGTGTACTGCGGGAATCTCTTTCATGCCATCCATCAGCATGGCTGTCAGCTTCGCTTCTCTCTCTTCGATAAAGTCAAAACCGATCTTCTGCACATACCGGATTGCCTCTGCCAGTGCATAGGCTCCGGCACCGTTTACCGTTCCTGCTTCGAACTTATGTGGCACTTCCGCCCACACGGCTCCGGTACGGCTGACGGAATCGATCATTTCCCCGCCGCACAGGAAAGGAGGCATCTGCTCCAACAGTTCTCTCTTCGCATATAACGCACCAATTCCCATGGGAGCATACATCTTGTGTCCGGAAAATGCCAAAAAATCCACATCCAGATCCTGTACATCCACTGCCATATGGGGAACGCTCTGGGCTCCGTCTGCCACGAAATAAGCGCCTGCCTCATGTGCCAGCTGCGCAAAACGCTTGATATCATTTTTGCAGCCCAGCACATTGGATACCTGGGTCATAGCAACGATCTTCGTTCGTTCGCTCAGTGCCTCCTTAAAAGCTTCCTCGGTATATTTTCCGTCTTCGGTGCACTCCAGATACTTCACCACTGCTCCGGTTCTGGCTGCCGCCTGCTGCCAGGGCAGGAGATTGCTGTGGTGCTCCATAATGCTCACCAGGATCTCATCTCCCGGTTTCAGTACCAGTGAGCCGAAACTGTAGGCCACCAGATTCAAGCCTTCCGTGGCATTGCGGACGAAAACGATCTCCGCCGCCTCTCTGGCATTTAAAAACTCCCGGACCGTCTCTCTGGCTTCTTCGTATTTTTCGGTTGCCGCCTCTCCCAGCTCGTATAATCCGCGCAGGGGATTGGCATTGTATTTTTCATAAAATGTTCTCTCTGCCTCCAGAACACAGGACGGCTTCTGGGAAGTCGCCGCCGTGTCCAGATAAATCACATCGTTACTCATAAGCAGAGGAAAATCCTTACGGATCTCGCTGATTGAAGTCGTCATACTTCCTCCTGTTATCTTACTCTTCCGCTTCCTCTTCTTCCCCGGCTCTGCCAAGGAACTCCTGTACCTTAGCCCGTGTAGCTGCATCAGGAATCTTGCGGCAGACCGCATCCACCTTGGCCATAGCCATCATCTCATAGATCTGCTCTCTGTTCATGCTGCGGCTCTCCAGGTAGAACAGCAGCTCATCGTCCAGTTTGCCAATGGTGGCGCCGTGATTACCTTCCACATCTTCCTCCGCACAGAGGATCAGGGGAATGGTCTGGTTCACCACATCGTTGGATAATAACAGTACATCCTCTTTTTCATTGCCTACTGCACCTTTAGCCCCCCATTTGAAATCAATGGTGCCACGATACAGCTTGAAAGCATGATCCCGCAGAACGCCGCCGGCCTGCATATTGCTCTGGGTCTTTTTGCCTTCATGCACAGCTACATAATTCATATCCAGTCTTCCGTCACCGCCCACGATATAAGCGGTGTCGGCATTCAGGCTGCTCTCTCTGCCCTGTAAGGTAGTCTTGCATCCAAGGTAAGTATTCTTTCCGCCGAGGATCAGCTGGATCACTTCCAGGGAAGCCTTCTCTTCACACAGGGCTCCGATATCATTCATAAAAGTAAAATCACTGCCCAGTCTCTGCACCTGGATCAGCCGGAGCTTCGCTCCTTCTTCCAGATACAGTCTGGTGGATACTGCCGCCTGCCCTGCTGCCTCCCTGTCGGAAGCAAAATCCTGGATCACAGTGATTTCACTGTTTTTCCGGGCTCTCACTGCTACGGCACCGGCCTGTAAACTATTTTGTACGTAGGTATAATCCAACAGCAACGGCTGTGCTTCTGTGGTTTCCTCAGACGCCTCATAATGTTGTGCCTTCACTCCCGCTGCTGTCAGAAGACCGTCCATGTCCTCTCCCATGCCGGATGGGATGCCTGCAAAATCCGCATTCCAGGGCTGGGATCCCTCATTTTCTGCTGTTGTTATTTTTTCCGGCAGGCTTACCTTTACCCCTCCTGCCGTAGGTACTTCTATCTTTTCCAACTGCGTCTCGTTCATGCGAAGCCAGTTCCAGGTCTTCGCCGGCAGTCTGTTAATGGTCATATTATATTCTTTTTCCATACTGATCTCCATTCCTCCTGCCACATTAACCGATGCTGCCCTTCATCTCCAGACGGATCAGATTGTTCATCTCCACCGCGTATTCCAACGGCAGCTCCTTCGATACATTGTCTGCGAATCCGCTGACGATCATGGCTCTGGCATCCTCTTCTGAGATACCGCGGGACATCAGATAGAACACTGCTTCATCGCTGATCCGGCCGATCTTCGCCTCGTGTCCGATATCGGCATCCTGGGTACGGATATCCATGGCCGGGATGGTATCGGAGCGGGACTTGTCATCCAGCATCAGGGACTGACAGGATACGGCGGATTTGCTCTTTGCCGCACTGTTCTTCACCACTACGGAACTTCGGAAAGTACTGATACCTCCATCCTTGGAGATGGACTTGGTATTGATATAGGAAGTGGTCTCCGGTGCATTGTGGACAACTTTGGTACCGGTATCCAGATTCTGTCCGGCTCCCGCAAAGGTGATGCCGGTGAATTCCGCTCTGGCCCCCTTACCGTTCAGCACGCTCATGGGGTACAGATAGGATACGTGGGATCCGAAGGAACCGGATACCCATTCTATGGTACCGCCTTCTTCCACCAACGCCCGCTTGGTATTCAGATTGTACATATTCTTGGACCAGTTCTCGATGGTGGAGTAACGCAGTTTTGCATTTTTCCCCACGAACAGCTCCACACAGCCGGCATGGAGGTTCGCCACGTTGTACTTCGGGGCGGAACAGCCTTCGATAAAATGCAGGTATGCACCCTCGTCCACAATGATCAGGGTATGCTCGAACTGTCCGGCTCCCGGTGCGTTCAGTCGAAAATAAGACTGCAGGGGAATCGTCACAGACACTCCGGGGGGAACATATACGAAGGAGCCGCCGGACCACACAGCACCGTGCAGCGCTGCGAATTTGTGATCTCTGGGGGTCACCAGCTTCATAAAATGCTTCCTCACCATATCCGCATATTCCCCATTCAGGGCACTCTCCATATCGGTATAGACTACGCCCTGGGCTGCCACTTCTTCCCTGACATTGTGATATACCAGCTCGGAATCGTACTGGGCGCCCACACCGGCGAGGGACTTCCGCTCCGCCTGTGGGATCCCCAATTTTTCGAAGGTATCCTTGATGTCCTCCGGCACTTCGGACCATTTGGCGCTCATATGGGTATTAGGTTTTACATAGGTTACGATGTCTTCCATGTTCAGACCCTCAATAGAGGGACCCCAGTCGGGAACTTCCATCTCATTATAGATCTGCAGAGACTGTAATCTGAAATTTGCCATCCATGCGGGATCCTTCTTTTTCTCGGAAATCTCCGCCACAATATCGGGAGTCAGTCCCTTTTTAATACGATAGACGTCCTTCTCCTCATTACGGATATCATAAATGCTTCTGTTGACGTCTTCCACGTATGTCTTTTCACGTTCACTCATTCAGATCGTCAACCTCCTTATGCTTCCAGAAAACGCTCGAAACCATGCTCGTTGATCTCGTCTACGAGAGAAGCATCGCCGGATGCCACGATCTTGCCGTTTACCAGAACATGGGTCTTGTCCACATGCAGATACTCTAAGATTCTGGTGCTGTGGGTGATGATCAGCAGAGCACCCTTTTTGTCCTTCTGGTACTCTTCCACGCCCTTGGATACGGTACGCACTGCATCCACGTCCAGGCCGGAATCCGTCTCATCCAGAATGGCCAGTGAAGGCTTCAACATAAGTAACTGCAGAATCTCTGCCTTTTTCTTCTCGCCGCCGGAAAATCCGACATTCAGGTCACGGTCACCGTAGGAAGGATCCATCTGTAAGACTTCCATAGCTTTCTCCAGTTCCTTTTTAAATGTCCACAGCTTGATGCGGGAACCACTTCTCTGTTCCACCGCATTGCGGATAAAGTTCCGCAGAGAGACACCGGGAACCTCCAGCGGATTCTGGAAGGATAAAAAGATACCGTCCTTCGCTCTCTGGTCTGCAGTCTCCTCCAACAGCTCTTTTCCTTTGAACAGGATCTCACCATCGGTCACCTCATAGCGGGGACTTCCCATGATGGTGTAGCCCAATGTGGACTTGCCGGCACCGTTGGGTCCCATGAGGACGTGGGTCTCTCCGGGACGAACCTCTAAATCTATTCCATGAAGGATGGGCTTGTCCTCTACACTTACGGACAAGTTACGCACCTGTAATAATTGTTCTGACATATACTTCCTCCTATCTCTATCGTCCAACTAGGAATTACTATATCATTATATACATGCATCTGCAAATATGCAACATATAATTCCTATAAAAGTACCGTACATTCCGTTCAAATTGTATTACATTTTTTTGTATTACATTTTTCAGCTAGCAGCAACTTACTATAAAATAAAACACAAGCCATTGCGAGGATTTCTCTTTTTCTCTCACAATGGCCTTTGCTTTTTCTCTTTTTATGCTTCTTCTCTATCCAAAAGATTCTTCATGCTCTTGGTGCTGATCCACAGGGTAGATGTATTATGCAGAAGAGCGGACGTAGTGGGAGGAATGATTCCTGCTACACCTAAAATGATCAGTCCGGTGTTGATACCTACGATCATGCGATAATTTTTATGGATCCGCGCCATCAGGGCATTGCTCAACTCCTTCAGTGTCGCTACTTCATACAGATTGTCCGCACCGATGGTCACATCTGCGATCTCTCTGGCGATCTGTGCGCCCTCGCTGATGGCAATACCAACATCTGCCGCAGACAATGCCGGGGAATCGTTGATGCCGTCACCGATCATAATGACTTTATGACCTGCCTGCTTCTCCTGCTCCACGAATCTTGCCTTATCCTCCGGCAATACCTCGGAATAATACTCATCCACGCCGACGGTACCCGCAATTGCCCCGGCGATACGATCGCTGTCTCCTGTCATCATGACTACCTTGTGGATTCCGAGACTCTTCAGCTGTCGGATGACCTCCGGAGCCTCTTCTCTGAGAGGATCCTCGATGCAGATCACTGCAGCCAGCTTGCCGTCAATTGCCATATACAGGCGGGAGTATTCCTCAGGTAGCTGATCGAACAGCTTCTGTCTGCCCTCCGGGATCTGTGCCTGCTCATCCTCAAATACGAAATGGTAGCTGCCGATGATGATCTTCTTGCCTTCCAGAGTGGAAGAGATTCCATGAGCTACAATATATTCCACTTTGGTATGCAGTTCTTCATGTACCAGCTCCTTGCGGGCCGCTTCACGCACCACTGCCTTTGCCATGGAATGCGGGAAATGCTCCTCCAGGCAGGCAGCGATCCGAAGCAGTTCCTCTGCGGGTTGTCCGTTAAAGGATACCACATCCGCCACGGTAGGCTGTGCCTTGGTCAGGGTTCCGGTCTTGTCAAATACAATGGTGGTGGCATCTGCCATAGCCTCTAAGTATTTGCCGCCCTTCACCGTGATCTCATAGGTGCTTGCCTCACGGATCGCAGACAATACTGCTAACGGCATAGACAACTTCAATGCGCAGGAGAAATCCACCATCAGCACGGATAATGCCTTGGTCACATTCCGTGTGAACAGCCATACCAGACCGGTGCCTAAGAAAGTATAGGGTACCAGCTTATCTGCCAGGTGCTCTGCCTTACCCTCCAGAGAGGATTTCAGCTTCTCGGATTCCTCTATCATGGTCATGATCTTCTCATATTTGCTGGAGCCGCCGTTTTCTTTCACACAGATAGTCAGCTCACCTTCTTCTACCACAGTTCCGGCATAGACAGTTCCACCGGGAATTTTTCTCACCGGAACGGATTCTCCGGTCAGAGATGCCTGATTCACCATACCTTCTCCATCCGTCACTGTACCGTCGAAAGGAATCACATTGCCCATGTGGATCCTTACCAGATCACCCGACTTAATGGATGTGGACGGCACCAGGATCTCCTGTCCGTTGCTCACAACCCATACCTTGTCAATGTTTAAGGACATGCTCCTCGCCAGATCACCGACAGACTTTTTGTGCGTCCACTCTTCCAGGATCTCGCCAATGCCGAGCAGGAACATTACGGAACCTGCTGTGTTGTAATCACCACGCAGCACAGATACACCGATAGCAGTGGCATCCAGTACCGGTACTTCGATCTTGCCCTTCGCCAGAGTCTTCACGCCGTGCCAGAGATATTTGAAAGACTTCACTGTGGTGATCACGGAACGGATGTCCATAGGAAGGAACAGCTTGATGCCGTAGTGCATCACGACCTTGTTGATCAGCTGATCCTTGTACTCCCGGTTCATCTCTCTGCCGGAATTAGCAAGATAGTTCTCCGGCACTTCTGTACCCTGATATGTAAAATTCTCCAGTGTCTTCAGTGCTTCCCCCCTGGAACCGGTATAGACTACCGTGACATCCAGGGTACGCTCCTGAATTTTGGCACTGACAATATTACTCTGTCCGTCCAAATAATATTGCAGTGTATCTGCCTGTGCAAAGCTCATACGGCTCTGCAGAATGTGAACCCTGAGTCTCCCCTTTATCTCATGTTTGATCACAAATTTCATATTTTCTTATGCCTGCTTTCATGAAAACACCTGCGATGCCGAAGCATGCAGGTGTCTGTTATCTATTCCACTTACTGAAGATCAGGTGTCCAATCGATATCTGCTTCTGCAGGCTTTGCTGCTTCTGCCTCACCATCGAACTCCTGCGCCGCCTGTGCTGCTCTGTCCTCGTTGATCTGCTGAGCTTCTGCATAGATATCCTCTGCGTTCTCCTGGATGGTGGTCGCAGTCTTCATGACACACTCTTTTGCGCGCAGAACTGCTGCGGTGCAGTTGGTGTACAGCTTCTTCGCATCCTTGCTGGACAGTACTTTGATACCTGCGGTTCCGAACAGAACGCCTGCTGCGAAGATACCGGTTTTAGCTTTATCAATCTTTTTTAAACATTTCAACATAATTCATTTCCTCCTGTGTGAAGTCTTTTGTTTATTCTATTTATGAATGAATATTATAAGCACCTGTTTTTCCTATTTCCAGCTTTTTTCGTTTAATGAAAAATTTTATCATTTATCAAAAAAAACACAAAAGGCCAGTGAATCAAAATCCACTGACCTTCTTGTATTCCTGTAATTTTTCTTTTGCTGCCGGGGTCAGATTCTTAGGCACCTGAATCTGGATCACGACATACTGATCGCCGTGGGCATTTTTATCCTTCATGGATACCACGCCCTTGCCTTTCAGACGGATCTTACTTCCGGACTGCGTACCTTCCTTCACTTTGCACATGACATCACCGTACAACGTGGGTACACGGATCTCGCCGCCCAGGGCTGCGGTAGTATAGGGGATATTGACCGTGGTATACAGATCCTGTCCTCTACGCTCCCAGCCCGGCTTCTCCTGTACCGTCACCTTCAGATACAGGTCACCGCTCTCACCGCCGGAGTAACCTTCACCACCCTTACCTTTCAGGCGGATACTTTTACCGGTGTCGATACCTGCCGGAATATGCACCTGCACGGATTCGGACTTGCCGGTAGCCGGATCTCTTAAGGTAAAGGTCTTATCGCAGCCATGCATTGCTTCGTCAAAGCTGATGGTGATGCCGGATTCCACATCCTGACCTTTACTGCGGTAGTTCGCCCGGCTGCCCCGTCCGGAGCCTTTCTGTCCCTTGAAATACTGACCGAACAGATTGTCGAAAATATCCTCATCCCCGCCGAAGCCGCCAAAATCACCGGTACCGAAACCGCTTCCTCCGGTGCTGTAATGGAACGTGCCGTTGCCAAAGCCGCCGAATCCATCGGTGCCGAAGCCGCCTCCGTTCTTAAACTGCTCCTGATACTGTCTGGCTGCCTCCTCATTAAATCCCTCCTGGAAAGCAGCAAAACCGTAAGTATCATATAGTTTCTTCTTTTTTTCATCCCCCAGCACATCGTAAGCTTCGTTGACTTCCTTCAGCTTCTCCTCTGCCACAGGGTCTCCTGCATTGGTATCCGGATGGTATTTTTTCGCCAGTTTCCGGTATGCTTTTTTTATCGCTGCGGCGTCCGCTGTCTTGCTGACACCCAGTACTTCATAATAATCTCTTTTTGTTGTCTTCGTCATATTCCCTCCATTCTGCCCAACCGGTGAGCCACACAACCAAGACGTTTTCCATGTAAAAATCAGCCGACACAGTTCCCTGCGCGGCTGACCACTTCACATCTCTTTTCAAACAATTGTCTGCTGTTGCAGTCGCTTGTTCCTCTTACAGAGATTATATTATCACTACTACTTAGCACTCGCAAGTCCCGAGTGCTAAAAAATATATTAAATAATCATAAAATCCATAAACCGGCTATTACAATTTGCCACCCTTAGAACCGCCAAAGCTTGCGGAATTCAGGATATTGGTGTCAAAGGTAAAGGTCAGTCTCTCCTCGGTGCGGGCTCTCTTCAAAGACAGCTGGATCATACGATCCAGAAGCTCTTTGTAAGGAACTCCTACCGGCTCCCACAGATAAAATGCCAGAGATCCCGGGATGGTATTGATCTCGTTAAAATACAGCTTGCCGTTGTCCTCATCGATCATAAAATCGATACGGGACACACCGTTACAGCCCAGTGCTTTAAAGGATCTGACTGCCAGTTCCCGGACTTCCTCTCTCTTCTCCGGAGACAGTTCTGCGGGGATTTTGCGGGATACGCTCGCCATGCCCTTGGAGCCGCTGCCCTTGGCATTGCTGACGTATTTATCTTCATAACTTAAGATATCTTTGGTGTGCAGGGGTTCTTCGCACTCGGAAGCAATAGCGTCATTCTCATCTCCCAGTACCGAGCAGTTGATCTCACGTAAATTGGTGATGGCGTGCTCCACCAGTACCTTAGTGGCATACTTGAAAGCATCGTCCACGGAATGGGTCAGTTCCACGCGGTTCTTTGCCACGCTGATACCTACGCTGGAGCCTAAGTTGACCGGTTTTACGATCACCGGATATCCCAGTCCTTTTTCCACTTTGTCGAGCAGAATCTCTATCTGCGCATAATCCGACAGAGTATACAGCTGCGCATCCAGTACCGGAACATCACACTCCTTTAATACAGCTTTCATGATGTATTTGTCCATACCAATGGCGGATGCGGTCACATCACAGCCCACGAAGGGGATGCCCATGGTCTTCAGGTAACCCTGGAAAGCGCCGTCCTCTACGTTGGTACCATGCACTACCGGGAAAGCCACATCGATCTCCACGGCTTTCTTTCCGCCGAACATCTTCACCGGGAACGGAGTCAGGAATACCTTGCCGTCCTCGTTGGTCATGATGACTCTCTGGGACTTTTTCAACAGTTCATCGATATTTTTATAGGATTCGATCTTGCCGATCTCCTCACCGATGTACATTTCATTGCGCTTGGTCATATAGACCGGGATTACTGCGTATTTGTCAGTATCCATGTTCATGACAGCCTGGATACCGGAGATCACTGATACTTCGTGTTCTACACTCTTGCCGCCAAACAGCATTGCTACTCTTGTCTTCATTTATTTTCCCTCCTGAATTTTCCTACTCTCTGCCAACTATCCGGAACCTCTTTCACAAAATTGCCTCTGAATCTTCTAATAGTTATCCGTCAGGTCATTCTCTAATAAAATATACTTATGTCCCTGCCCTTTAATGGCATAGGCGTAAGATACAGCTTCCTCCAGCTTGTCGAATACCAGGCATTTCTCTTCCGGAAATCCCTTCTCCAACACGCCCTCCCTGATGGGCTCGGTATGTCGTCTGCCCACTAACAGGATGTAATCGCAGCAATCCGCTGCGTAGTTACCGAATTTATGATTGTATTCCGCTTCCTTATCACCCAGCTCCACCATGCCCGGCGTGATCAGGATCCGGATACCGTCAAACATAGCCAGCGTCTCGACCGCTGCCCTGGAACCTACAGGGTTGGAATTGTAAGCATCATCGATGATCGTCACCAGACCGTGCTCCCGCATCTGCATACGATGGGGTACCGGCTCGATCCGGCGTACCGGGATCCGCAGTTCCTGCAGCGTCATACCCATTTTATGAGCGACCGCGATAGCCCCCACCACATTGATGACATTGTGGGCACCGATGAGACGCATCTGGAATCTCTCGCTCTCGCCGTCCGGGGTCACTACGGTGAACTCCGTACCTAACTGGGATACCTTCACATCTTTGGCACAGTATCCTGTCCCTTCCGTTTCGGAATAATAGAATATCTTCTCCGGGGTCTGATCATACGCGGGAGAAGCTGCCTGCTGCTGAATATAATCGTTGTCACCGTTCAAGAACAGCATGCCGCCTTCCGGCAGGGCATCCGCCAGCTCGAACTTCGTCTTCTGAATATTCTCCATGTTAAAAAAGGTCTCTAAATGCTGCGGTCCGATAGATGTGATCACACCGTGATCGGGATGCACCATATCGCAGATCTCCTTGATATCGCCCACATGGCGGGCACCCATCTCACAGACAAAAATCTCTGTGGTAGGCTTCAGGGAACCGCGGATGGTCCGCACCACACCCATAGGCGTATTGAAACTCTCCGGTGTCACCAGTACATTATATTTTTCCTGCAATAATGTCTGCAAATAGAACTTTACACTGGTCTTGCCGTAGCTGCCGGTCACACCGATGACGGTAAGTCCCTGGACGCTTTTCAGCTTTCTCACAGCATCATTGATATAATGCTGATTGATCCCCGCCTCCATGGGATGATTGATGACATTAGCCACAATATCCAGAAACAGATTCACAGATACCAGGATCAGGCACAGTCCCGGGATCCGCTTCATTCCGCCCAATCCACACACCAGAGCGAATACCGCAGCCGTAAGGATCAGCTCCGTAGTGAGCAATCTCTTGACCCGGGCAGTATACACCAGCTTTTTCTTCGTATTCATCCGCTTCATGGCACGATATACCACGATGATCACAAACAGTACCAGATACTCGAAGATTTCAAGGGCAAGGTACGGAAACACACAGGTTACAATGCCCAGTGCCAGACCAAAATAGAGAATCCATTGCAGCCGGAATTTCTTCTTCAGCCAGTGAATGTGTTCTTTATTCTTATAGCCGTTCTGCTGGAACATATGAATGTTATACCGCATGGTATAAAAATATGCCGGAACAGCAAGCACGACCGCTATCAGCACACGTATGATCATTGCAAATATGCCTCCATAATTCCCCGGAACTGTGCCGGTTTCTCAAGGAAAGAAAAATGACCGGTTCCCGGGATCACTGCCAGACCGCAGTTGGGTATCTTCTCTTCCATAATATGTGCATCCCGGATAGGAGTTGCCGTATCCTGATCTCCCCAGATCAGCAGCACTTCCTGACGGATCTTCGGAAGCAGCTCCGTCAGATCCTCATTCACCGCCTTCACCATACACTGACGCATCATGGGTGTCGCATTGCGGTAGTCTGCCGATCCCTGTCGGCTCCTCCAGTCATCGATCACCTCCGGGAACATGGCATAGATCAGCTTCATGTTCAGGAATTTCTTCAAAATCTTGTACTTGCGGATCTTCCATTTCTGTGCAGTAGTCCGCACCGGCAGGACACCGGCGCTGTCGATCAGGATAATATTCGTGATCTCAAAAGGGATGCTCTCTCTGGCTGCCAGCTTGATGATCACGCGTCCGCCGTAGGAATGCCCGATGAGGGTGGCCTGCTTTACCTGCATTACTTCCATAAATCTGCAGAAAAAATCCGCAAATCCGTCCACATCCCAGGGTTCCTTCGGTTCATCGCTGCCGCCGAAGCCCGGGAAATCAAACTGGATCACACGGTACCTGCTGCCGTCTACCACACCGGCTACGGAATCATACACTCCCAGATCCGTACCCCAGCCCTGTAAGATCACGACTGTCTTATCGCCGGTACCGGTTGTTTTATAACATATATTATATCCGTCTACTACTATATTCATTGAAAACCTCAATTCAGTGTCATTGCTGTTACAATCTTTTATTATAATCGGAATCTGCTACAATGGCAACCGAAAACAAATCCGTTTATTTCCTCAGGTTTCGTCCTCCGTGTCCAGTCCCTGCATCAGAATACGATTCCATTCCGCATTATTACTTTCCAGTTCTTTCTTCTGCATAATACGATTGCGGTCACTTAAGATCGCCAGCATTTCGTCCGCGATCTCCTCCGGCGGCAGATCAGAATAATGACACAGATAACCGATCATACGGCTCGCCGTAAAATCCGTATTCAGATTCTTCGTCACCAGATCACAGAAGGACTCCGGATACCCGCGGGATAGGAGCATTTTATATAATTGCATACTTTGGGGAGATCTTGGTTTCATATTTATTCTACGCCTTCTTAATATGGAAGATCACGCCGCTCTTGGGGTAGATCCACTCGTCCTTGATCGCAATGTCATAGAGTCCGGCTCTCTGGATGCAGGCTCCGACATTGGCAGTGCTTTCCTTATTGAGATAGGAATACATAGTGACATCCATTCCATTCTTGTATTTCAGCTTGATATGGGGCTCCTTGGTCGGATCCACCAGAGTCACCTCGAAAATAGAGTTCCATACCCGGGGCATCTTGAAATAGATGCTGACTAGATGCTCCCCGCTTGCCTCGTTGCGGTCAAAATCCAACTTGAATTTCAGGATAAATCCGTTGCTCTTGCGTTCTACTTCAAACTGCGCTTCGTCGTCATTATCTCCGCTGTTGTCAATTCGCAAAATCGGCATGAACAGATCATTGATCACATCCCGGACCTTGTCCGCGGGAATACTGTTGATGAAGTCCACAGCCTCCGGTTTCACCACCAGATCCTCATTGAAAATGCTCTTGGTAAAATCCGCATCCTGTCCGGTCTCCAGCAATCCACCGTCCAGACTCTTTTTATCATAGGCAAATCCAAGTCTGATCACATCGCCCGTGTAGTTCTCGTCTGTTCCTCCCAGACATTTTACGCTGAACTTCAATTCCTCATCGATCAGGTAATACTTTCCGTCTGTGGCTCCGGGGAAACCGGCTTTCACATATTCCTCTGTCAGATTCGGCTCCAGATTGATCGTGTAATCGAACATTTTCCGGATCCTGGCGCCTCTTGCCCTGTCAAAATATTTCTCCATATTGGTAGAAAGCATATCCACCGCATCTTCATCCTTTATCATGGAGGTAATGGTGGATTTCAGGAAAGTCTTTTTATCTTCATCGCTGAAGGAATCCAGGATCTCCGGCTCCCCCATCAGCGTCTTGGTGATCTGCTGGGAGGTCTCTCTGGCGTAGGCATCCTGGGTCAGCTTGTTATTCAGTATATCGAATAACAGAAATGCCGCCAGCACACCGATGAGATTCCCCACGATATTGTCAATCAGGTCATCCAGCGTGTAACCGTTCTTCAGTGCCAGATAGGTATATCCCACAAACACCAGCAACAGTGCGATCAACACCAGTACCATAGTGGCGGACAAGGTGTCCATCACACTTTTTTTCTTCTTTTGTTTCTGATTATCCATGAATTTCCTCCCTCGTAAATACACCCTCATAGATGGCCGGCTGTTTCCTGTAATATGCCCAGAACCGGTCACCGTAATCATAATGCCACCATTCCGACGGCAGATTGGTAAATCCCGCATCTATCATAGCATAATAAAGCAGACGGCGATTTTCACGGACCTGCTCGTCCTCTGCCCCCTGTACATGCTCCGGTGCCTCAAAATACGCTGCACAGGTCTTATCCGTAAAAGCATCGAATCCACATCCCATAGGAAGCTCTCTGCCCTCCGGATCCAGAAGCGTCAGATCAATGGCTCCTCCGGTGGTATGGGCGGGAGGCACCTTTGTATCCGGTACCGGGTCCGAGACAAATTTGCAGATCGCAGCTCTCCTTTTTGCCTCCGGCAACTCTTCTAAATGAAAATCCCGGATGATGTCCACAGAATACTTTTCAAACAATTCATGCTGCAGCGCAAAGGGGCGCCAGGCATCCCAGATGCGGAACCGGTAACCATCCGGCAGATTCCCCGCCGCCTTCACCAGCCTCTCATACATCTCCTTACGGACGAAGCACTTCTCTTCCGCATGGTCCATATGCAGGATCGGATACAGCATTTTCACATCCCACAGATCACAACTTTTCAATTCTATAAACGCGGAATCCACAAACGCACTGTCTATATAGCGCTCCGGATCCCCGATCACCGGTATCGGCCTCATGGGATCAGCCTCCTTATTATTTATATTTATCATAATACCCCTTTTCCAATAAATATGGCAAGTGTCTGGTGCATTTCATATAATCAGATGCCCGGTGTTGGCCTCGCTCCGGTCAAAATCAGTATTTGCAGCCCTGTTTCGCTGACAAATTATATTTTTCTTTTATTTTTTGATTTTAATAAGTGCCGTTGGTGATTTTGGCTTACCATCCCTATATATCTCCCCTGATTTCATAAGCGGATTTATAACTTCATTTAAGAATTGACTTCTACTCCGATAGTTAAGAGACATCTGTAGTTCCTTTATAGGCTTTGGTCCTTCCATCTTAAGAATAGCCATAACTTTTTCCGCATCTGTAAGGTTTTCTAAATCCAGTTCTATAGCCTCATCTCTAAATAATCTGTCATATAATCTCAAATTCAAAAATCCGGGATATATAGATACTACCGGCTGTAATTCATCTGGACTGGACTTGTAAGATTCCATCATGGTTTGAAAACCAGTTCCACCTCTCTCCATCAGATTTGCCACATCCAGACAAGCTGCTATGATGGCATTTCTTCTGATAGACGGTATAGAACCGGCTGGATATGCATTGTAATCTTTTGGCAGTAACCATGACCCTGGTGAAACTATTTCAATTCTGTCTGAATAGATATCAACATCAATCTGTGTTCCCGAAATAGAATAATCCCTATGGGCAATGGCATTTACCAATGCCTCTCTTACAGCTTCCTTAGGATACGATCTGATTTCATCCCGTCCACCCTTTTCTGTTTTTACCCAGCCTGTTTTGGTGTTTCGTTCAATAAAGTTTAATGCATTCTCAAATACGTTTGCAATAGAACCTCTTAATCTGCTGCTATCTAAAACAATACCTGTCTTGTTTTTCCCTTTCCATAAACGGCAGCATATCATTGTGTCATCTTCATTATAGTTGTCTGAAAACATTATAAATCCTGATTTTGCATACCCATCTTTTGAAACTATTTCTTCGTTCTGCAATTCTTTCATTGTTGGAACAGATTTATCTTGTCTGTATTCCTTACAAAGATTAAGGTATTCTGACCACTGATTATCAGTATATGCCACCTCGCTTGTCTCATTATCTACACCATATTTTCTCTTTGAAAGTGAAATAATTTCTTCCGGTGTTGCAGGAGTCGCATTTCCATCTCCCTTTATAAAAACTGTTTCATTGTAATCTCCTTCTCTATATCTTATTACAGAATCTGCAGGAGCAACTTTAACAGCTAATACAAAATGTTCCGCATTAGAATCCACACTTCTCATCATATATGAAATCTTAATGTGTGGAAAAATATGTCTATCATTAATCCTTGAAATTAATAGTTTTGTTTTATCAACTTCTTCAAGATCAATTCCAAAGGCCTCCCCATCGTTTGATACACCTATAAATAAGGTTCCTCCTTTATCATTTGCATATCCAATAAGAGTTTTTGCCCATTTAATGGGATTATCCGGATTCAATACTGCTTTATATTCATAACTTGTATCTTCTGTAATAACATCTGGATATATCTCTTTGATTTTCATGAATCTCCTCCATATAATAATGTTCTTGGCATAACTATATCAAACATTACTAAACATTACAACAACATTACAATTACATCATAGGTGAAAATTTACTTGCATTTCTGCCTATGATACAGTAGGATAAGGATTTTAAATAATATATGACATTATATAAACATTATTACAACATTATTACAACATTACTTAAACATTATTCACTATAATGACAGGTACAAGTCCCATTCGTAGGCATCAAAGTCGGGGGCTTTTGACCCCGACATCATTAAATACAAAAACGGCATGCGAGTGCCTATTTCTCATAGAAATTTTAACATTTGCCATTTCCCGCAAGGCTTGTTAAAATAAGGATATGAAAAAGAAAAATTTATGTAAAACGTTATTAAAAACCATGTGTATCGTGCTGGGGATCCTCATCCTCGCACTGTTGGCTTACATCGTCTACCTCTATGCCAGTTATTACAGGATCGAGGACAATCAGGAACTGGTGGTGGAGGCACCGGTCGACGATACCACCACAGGTGCGGCTGCGGTGCTGGCTACGGATACGGAATATTCCGCAGTGACCTACAACATCGGTTTCGGTGCTTATCTGCCGGATTATAGCTTCTTCATGGACGGCGGTACCTCCTCCTGGGCGGAGAGCCCTGAGACCGTACAGTATGCCATAAACGGTGCGGGAGAGCTAGTGAAGTCATTAGACCCGGATTTTGCGCTGATCCAGGAGATCGATCTGGATGCCACCAGAAGCTATCATACGGATGAGTACGAGATGCTGCGCAACATTCTGCCGGAATATACTACTGTATTTGCGCAGAATTATGATTCCGCCTTCCTGTTCTATCCGTTTACACAGCCCCACGGCAGCAGCAGGGCAGGACTCGGACTGTTCTCGAAATATCCGGTGTCTTCTGCTCTGCGCCGAAGCTTCCCCATCTCCACTTCCTTCAGCAAGTTCTTCGATCTGGACCGCTGCTACAGCGTCTCCCGGATCCCGGTGGACAATGGCAAGGAGCTGGTGATCTTCAATCTGCATATGTCCGCTTACGGCAACAGCGATGCCATCCGCCAGGGACAGATTGAGATGCTGTGCAATGATATGGCAAAAGAATACGAAGCCGGCAATTATGTGCTCTGCGGCGGCGACTTTAACCACGACCTGAAGGCTTCCGAAGAGGATACGGAGAGCTGTGAGTCTTGGGCATTTCCTTTTCCCAGAAGTGAGCTTCCAGAACATTTTACCTTCTGTCTGGATCTGTTGACCGAAGAGGAGCAGGCAGCCCTTTGGAACAGCGCCCGTAATGCAGATATGGAATATGTTCCGGGTGTTACTTATACTGTGACACTGGACGGATTCATTATCTCCGACAATATCGAGTGCCTGTCCTACGAGAATGTAAACACCGGCTATTCCTACTCCGACCATGATCCCGTGAAGGTGGAGTTCATGTTAAAATAGTGTCAAGATTTACAAAGTCTGTTGACAGTGCTTGTCCTTTTTTGTAGAATGAGGGCACAGTTAAGAGGGAGTAGTTCCCGGATGGTTTCTGATAGAATGGTAACCTGGAATGGTAACCGAATAATACAGGCAGCTGTCCGGAATGATAATCGTCATCACGTCCGTCGGACCGGTTATTATTGTAAGCAACGAGACTTTTATCGATCATTTTTGATGCGGTAAAAGTCTCTATTTTTATACTTTTTTCTAAGAATACAGACGCTTGCTGCAGGAAAGGACAGCTTATGGAATACATATTGTTACTCGTAGGATTTATACTTCTGATCAAAGGTGCAGACTTTTTCGTGGAGGGAAGTTCCTCCCTGGCGGGGATCCTGAAGGTCCCCAGCGTCATCATCGGACTGACCATCGTGGCCATGGGCACCAGCGCGCCGGAGGCTTCCGTCAGCATCAATGCCGCACTGGCTGGCAGTAATGATATCGCCATCAGTAATGTCGTCGGCTCGAATATCTTCAACGGGCTGGTGGTGGTAGGTATCTGCGCATTCCTGCACAGCTTTATGCCCCACGGAGAGATCCTGAAGCGGGATATGCCGTTAAATATCCTGGTAACCGTCGTATTATGTCTGATGTTTTTAGATGGCAGCTTAAGCCGCATTGAGGGTGCAGTCCTGCTGCTTGGCATGATCGTATATCTGGGATTTATGATCTATTCTGCCCGGAAAAACAGAGAAGAGGGCGAACCCGGCAAGATCCTCTCTCTTCCCCGCAGCCTTTTGTATATTGCCGGAGGTCTCGCTGCCGTTATCTTCGGCGGTGATCTCGTCGTGGATAAAGCGTGCATCATCGCTACGAATTTTGGTGTCAGCCAGAATTTCATCGGACTGACCATTATCGCCATCGGCACCTCCCTGCCGGAGCTGGTGACCTCCATCGTTGCCACGAAAAAGGGAGACAGCGGGCTGGCGCTGGGCAATGCCATCGGCTCCAACCTGTTCAACATCCTGTTTATCCTCGGAATGTCCGCGGTGATCAGCCCTCTGCATGTCCTCGGAGAGTCCGTCATCGACACCGTACTGCTCCTTGGCAGTGCCATTCTGCTCTTCGTATTCGCCCGTACCGGCAGACGCATGACCCGCAGTGAGGGGGCTGCGTGCGTGCTTCTGTATGTTGCATATACGGCTTACCTCTTCGTGAGGTAACAGTGCGGCTATAGACGCACAAAAAAGCGCACCTAAGGGGAGGTGCGCTTTTTTGTACAAATATCCTCTTCCGCCTTGGGAAGAATTTGCACTTTATACATTATTTTCCGTTATACCTGCTTTCCAACTCTGCGAAAAAAACTTTGTAATCTCTACCTTTTCCGCTCAACATATCTTGATAGCTATCCATTACTTTTTGGCGAACTACATTATTATCTACTTTGCTATCCGAATCGACAATATGTCTGTTCCCTTGAGCCATTACTTCCATAGCCTACATCCTCCTTACCTTAAAATCAAATCCGGTCTAATATGTTCAACGGTATTCTCACACATTCCGATTTTATTATATCCGACTCTTCACGTTTAATCAACATATAATCACTGAATTCAGATCTCATGTAATACAAAAGAGCACTCCCGCATGGGAATGCTCTTCATTATTTGTGGCAGATATCTCTCCACTGGCAGTCGCCACAGATGACCTTGCCATATCCCGGCTGCAGAATCTTCTCTTCCACGATCCGCTCAAATTCCGCAAAAGTCATTTCCTGCCCTGCCTTTAATCCGGTGTATTTCAATACACCCGCATCATACCGGTCTACCTTCTCCGCAGACTCGCAGCTGCCACCCTTATTATGGGGGCAGGCGCTGCAGATCTCATCCGTCGTTCCGACCAGCTGCAGGGATGCCGGTCCGTTTTTCCCCAGAAGCCATTCCTTCACCTCCGCCATATGCTTAGTGAACCCTTCACTGTATCCCTTCCCTTCGAAAAAATACAGGCACATGCCGTGGTGCGGACGGATCCGGTAAGTTGTTGTTACTTCCATATCCGGTGTATCCTTTATTCCTGTCCGTTCAGCTTCAGAGCCTTAGACAGTCTCTTGCTCAGTGTCAGTGCCAGTGCGATCTTCACCAGATCCGGAATGATGAAAGGAATTACACACCAACCCAGTACGGTAGCCAGACCGACAGCTCCGGAATTCTGCGCATATACAACCATGAACCACACCGTTCCGATAGCATAGCACACGATCAGACCCAGTACCATGGACACACCAAGCACCCATGTCTTACGTCCGAACAGCTTCTCGATCAGCCACATTACTAATGCAGAGAATAAAAATCCGACAATGTAACCACCGGTGTTGCCCAGCAGAACACCGATACCACCGGAGAACCCGGCGAATACAGGAATGCCTACCGCACCCAGTAAAATATAGATCAATACCGCAAGGCTTCCTCTCTTACCACCCAGTACGCCGACTGCCAGGAATACTGCGAAGGTCTGTAATGTAAAAGGAACCGTCATCGGGATGGAGATCCAGGAGCAGATTGCGATCAGAACCGCAAATACCGCAATGTACACCATGTCATAAGTCTTGCTACGAGTTGTTGTCTGTGTTGTCATAATAAAAAACCATGCCTTTCTGTCAGATGTCTTTTGTAAAAACCTCTGTTAGAATAGCATGGTGTTTTTCAATTGTCAACCTTTTTATAATATGGTTAACAATTGAGTAGATTCTCTGGTCAGGACTGCTTCATCGCCTTCTTATTCCGGTACATATCCTCATCTGCACGCTCACGCACCTTCTCCGGATCCGTATCATCCGCCGTGAATACAGCGTACCCATAGGCAATTCCCACAGGAACGGGAATGATGTTCTTATGATTCAAGATCTCTACATCCTGATCGATCTTATGCATCACACGTTCTATCTTAAAATATCTTCCCTTCGGAATGATACAGCAGAATTCATCTCCGCCAATGCGATAACATTTCCCATAGCGTTCAAAATTGTCCTCTATGATATGTGCCGCGTTGATAATATACTCATCCCCTGCCCTATGGCCATATTGATCGTTACACTGCTTAAGATTATTCAGATCAAAGGTCACTATGACATACCCTTCAAAATCCTTCTCATTTTTCACAAAATAATCATAAGCATTTCGATTGTACATGCCGGTCATGGAATCATTCAAGGCAAACTGTTCCAGCTCCTCCACCCTGCGACCTTTTTTCAGCCGGGCAACCGTCTGTCTGGCGGATTCTATTCCCAGCACCACAATAAAGATCAAGAAAGAGATTCTGCCAAAGACACCTACATCATTGCTGGTTTTATAATAACCACTCACATCTACAATGGTAGCAAAAAATACAAGCAGCAGTGCCCCTACACATGCCTTCAGCCTCTGATCCAGCTGCCTTCTGGCAATTTTGCTACAGATGACCACCAGCAGGTATAGAATCATCAGAATGATCAACGCATGCGTCATCCACAGGCTTCTCCGGAACTCATATATCTCTGTTGCATTCAGTATATGCGTCAGGACGATCAATGCCAGATTAGCATTACAGATAATTCTACAAAACCGGTCATCCTTGATCTCCAGAAAGCTCTTCACAAACAGGATAAAGGACATCGGCAACAGCATGAGCGTAGCAAATGCCAGATAAGAGCATCCCTGCCTGTTGGTCAGGAGCAGCGTTGCCACATCCGTCTCATTGGCCGACCATGTTCCCAGCAGGATCGAAAAAATACCCAGATACAATAAGGTTCCGTCGATCCGGCTTCCGCAGCGGATAACGATCCAATAAATACTAATATACAATCCTATCAGTATCACCATCATGCTGATGAGAAAGGCAGGCATTGCCCGGCGCATCACCCAACGATAGATATTATAGCCGCCACCGATATAAAACGTCTTCTGCTGGCCTGCCGTTTCCGGATAACAAGGGGTGAACTGTACCTGCAAGCTGCTCACATTACTTGAAAACCTGACAATATTCCAGGTCCAGCCCGGAGTATTTCCCCATATGCCGGGTACAGCATCCAGTTGATAGATCAGCTTCCCATCTGCATACACCACAATCTCCTGATGTGTCGAATAAAACACGATCGAGTTCGTCTCATCATCGTTTTGATCCAATATAAAATCGTACAGCTCCCTGCCGTCATCCAAGACGCTGACTGCGTCCGGCGTACACTCCTGTAATGACTTTACCTCCGGCACACTGTCTGAGGTGCAGATCATGCACAGAAGCACCATAGCAAATACGACTGATACAATTATAATAAGCTTTCCCTGTTCCTTCTCCATTACTTCCCTCAATATCCAACGTGTTGTTTGGTACTATAGTACTAGTTTCCTTATCATTTGTCAACGCAATGTCGTATCTATCTCACGTTTGAAAATATTATAATTCTGCTCATCCCTGGGGGAACAATAAATGGCCAGTTCTATGGTTTTAAAACATTTTCTGTAACGAGCGATCACATTGGAAAACGCAGCTGCCACAGCCTCCGGATCATTCTCAAAAGCTCCGCATCCGAACGCCCCCAGAATGACCACTTCATTGCCTCCCGCCACGGCCACATCCAGAATTCTGGTCAGACGCTTCTCATGCAATGCCTGCTGCTGTGCTCTCGTCATCTTCACGGTCTTATTACCGTCTCCGGGATTCATCCCATTGGCCGGGAGCAGACGCAGATTCGGTGCTGCACAGGTGATCACATTAACGGAGTACCAGTCTTTTTCCGGAAGTGGTGACGGTGACGCAGTATCGGATTTGAATACAATGACTTCCGGCGTATAGATGCAGTCATCATTGTGGATCGGATCCTGCGCATATCTGTGTGGAGAATAAAAGCCTGCCCACATTTCCTTCGTATTCAGACAAAAATACAGGGTGGAGCAGCGGCACAGGCATTCCTCCTGGGCAGAGCTTCCCTTGGTCACACCACCTCCGGGATTCGTCGCTGATGCAAAATTGTGAACACATACCCTTTCTCCCGGATACCCGGCAGCTGCCTCATAGCTTCGCTTCTTCGACACTATGATTTCCGCATCCTTCTCATATCTGTCACGATTCTGTGCAAGCTCCGGCATCAGGTCCGTGACTTCCATCATCTCCGGGATCAGCACCTGTTCTGCCACAGAGCGCTTCACTGCCTCTTGCAGCCCCGGATCTTCCTTTACCCGTTTTTCTGTATCCTGAAAAATTCTAACATTCTCATCCCTTGCCATGATCCGTTTCTCCTCCCATCTGTCCCGGCACTGGCACTGCAACTGCACTTTCCTTCTGTTCCAGCGGCAGTATCGCATAGTATACCAGCGTGTGCTTGTCATCCGGCTGACAGTCCCGGTGATAATGGCCGAAATACCAATGCCTGTAATGCAGCTTCTGTTCCAAAGTCTCCAGATAGTCCGTCAGCAGATCCGGGGCACAGGAGCGTCCCGTCCCGGCATTGATCCGGTCCTGCAACGTGCTGGCACAACAGTGTGTGATCACATAATCTACCTCGTAATGATATCGTTCCAGATTGCGCAGGCCCTCCTGCAGTTCTCCCTCTGTCGGCAGCTCCTGGGGCCACCAGCTTTCCTGAAGGATCCGATAGGGAAGATAATTCCGGTCTGCCCTGCGCTTCTGTTCTGCGAAATCCACCGTCTGACGATCCATAATTCCTCCCTGAATGTCATGGGAAGATGCCCCTCCGAAGGTGAAAAAGGTCTTGCCGTCAATCTCGAAGACCTGTCCCCGTTCCAGCAATATCACCCTGTCCCGGATAATGTGCCGCGCTTTCCCGCCATGCCATTCTTCCAGCGGATATTCCCCGATCATATCATAGTTTTCATGGTTTCCTTGTACCCACAGAATGGTGTAAGGTTTCTCCGCAAAATTTTTACAATGATACTCAAAAGTTTTATCCTTCGCCCAGCACAGTCCAAAATCTCCGCAGATAATGATGTAATCTTCTTTTGTCAGTTCCATGCCGGTTCTCCGTAATCTTTTCGCGGAAAATCTTGTGAAATCCCCGTGGGTATCTCCCGTTATGTAAATCATACTGCTCTCCCTGTGCACTTTCTCTTCCATTCCGCACTATGCGGCATTTCCCCAGATATGACTAGAAGAGGGCACCAGGTCCTCTTCTACCAAAAGCTCCATCGGGCTTACACGATACAAAATAGCTAAAGCAATCAAATTGTCGGCCTGAGGAAAGCACTTTCCGGCTTCCCATTTATACACGGCCTGCGTGGATTCAAAGCCCATGTATTCCATGACCTGCTTCACGGAGATCTTCCGCTCCTGACGGATTGCTCTCATCCGTGCGCCGCTGGCCACAATGTCAAAATGCGGTCTTTCCATCATACGCCTCCTTCCGATGCCGTACAGCATCCAGTTGCATATCAGTCTTTCCGTAGACTTTTACTATAACACAAAGAATCTCTTTTGCCTATTAACCGTTGGTTAAATTATCACAAAATTTCCTACCAGTACTGTTCTCCCCAGTATCTGGCCAGAATCCTCTCCATGTTGGCTCTCCCCACCGGGTTGGCCGTATGGATCTCCACCGGATAAAAGGTCTCACGTTCTGCCAGCCAGTCCAGCAGCCGGATGGCATCGCCGCCCTGATCCGCATAATCTCCCACATCATTTCCAGGTTATCTTCCGTTCCGGGCAACACTGCGCATATCCTGTCCGGTAACAATATCACGCGTTTCCCGCACTGAGGGCATACTGCCGTATGGAATGTCTCTCCGGTCTCTACAGACCGGTATTTTTTGATCGTCGGTCCCTCTTCGACATCCATCCACATGAAACGATGGCTGCAGGAAGGACAAATCACTTCACGTACCTGCATTTTTGTTCCTCATCCTATGGGCTCTCTTGCTCTCTCCTTGCTGTAGGATAATATTAGCATACTGCATGGAAAGAAATACTGTTTCAGGTAAAGTTTACAGGAGTTATTCCAATCATTGTGTGTGATAAACTTTCATACCTGACTTGCCAATGTTATATCACCACACCACAACAATGATCTACTTCATGCTGGATGATCTGGGCTGTCCAGCCGGTGTATTTGCCATGCTGTTTCCTGAAATTGCTATCCAGGTAATCCACTTCAATCTCTTCGTATCTCGTGCAGGGTCTCACACCTTCCAGTGACAGACATCCTTCCTCTGTCTGGTACGGACGCAGCTTTTTCGTGATCACCGGATTGATCATGGCAAACTGAAACGGGCCGGCTGCCACTGCAATAATATTTTTCCGAACCCCTATCATATTTGCCGCCATTCCGACACAATGATCCAGATTCGCTCTCAGAGTATCCAGCAGATCTGTCACTACCTGTGCGTCCACCTCCGTGGCATTCTCGGATTTTTGTGCTAAAAACATCGGATCTCTCATAATTGTTTTAATCATTGTCCCATTCCTTCACGTTTCCTCAGTTCCAGCCCTTCCATGCCTCCGGCTGATAACCGATGGTAGACTGTTTCCCGTTTCTGACAATCGGTGTGCGGATCACCGATGGATTTTCCAGCACCTTTGCCAGCTTGTCCTCCTCCGCAATGTACCGGATGAGAGCCAGCGTATCCTGATCTTTCCCCTCCCAGTTGACCATGTTCTCCAGGCCGCCGTTCGCCTGCGCAACGGAAGTAAACTCTCCCTTGCTCATGCCTTTTTCTTTCATATCTATGAACTGATATTTGATGCCGCGCTCCTTGAAAAAACGCTCGGCCTTCTTGGTGTCGTTACATTTTTTCGTGCCAAAAATCTGGATGTTCATTTAGGTCTCCTACTATCTTATTCCATACTTCTTCTGCATTGCATTCATTACTTCCGGATCATCTAATGTTGCAATCTTGTCTGCGTCCCCTCCGGCACCCATTTTTGCAATCAATGCCAACAGCGACTTTCTCTCCTCCATGCGTCCCTGCTGCAGCCCTTCCTTTAGACCTTCCTGTAAACCTTCTTCTCTGCCACACTCCCGTTCAGCCTTGCGGAGCTTCTTTTCTTCTTTTTCTTTGTCATACTCAAATATACTCACTTTGTATACCTCCGCCCGATTATGTTGCAGGAATATAGGGACTTTTCATCTACCAGATCCTGATATTCACTGGCTATGTAAAACAAATCTCGCAATGGAATATTCGGATTATAGGTAGACTGATGTTCATACAGATACAATCCCATTTCCAGTACAAATGCCAGGTCATTCTTCATCCCCATATAGATGGCATTTTCCAGAGTCACGATATCCAGATCTTCCGGATTCTGATAATTCTTCCCTGTCACTGCATTGTACAGAGACAGCAGGTTCTCAATAATCGAAAAGATCCATCGGAAAATGGTATCCTTATACTCTCTGTTGAGCATAGGCAATTCGTAGCTGCGTTTCTTCATAGTGTCCTCCTGTTCTCATAGCACCTGAAATCAAGAGGGCACACTTCGGCTGTCCTATCCACTTGTCATTCAACGTACTATGCTGTGCATGGTTAGTGTGGTATAAAAGCATAGAATTCATTGAAATGATATAGATGTGTGGATCAGCTCTCGCTGCCGGAATCGTTAGAATATATGCTTTGGAATTATAGTACTAACATTTCTATTGCTTGTCAACACAGCAAAATAGCAAAATTCCACCCTGTTGAATTTAGTTATTTTTCCCTCTTAAGCCATACAGCTTTTGATCTTATCAATCAGTGTCACATCCGCCGGAAGCCACTGTACGGAATCCAGTTCTTCCTTCGTCAGCCACCTGGCGGCTTCCGCCTCAAGAAGCTTCAGTTCTCCCGACGCAACCTCACACCAGAAACAATCCATGGATAAATGGAATGCCGGGTAATCGTACTCTATGGTGTCTATCAGGTCTCCGACTCTGACCGTAGCATCCAGTTCCTCCCGGATCTCTCTGACAACCGCCTGCTGTGGAGTTTCTCCGGCTTCGATCTTCCCGCCAGGGAATTCCCAGCCACCTTTGAATTCTCCGTAACCTCTTGCGGTGGAAAATATTTTTGTTTTGTGCTCTATGGAATCGCAGATTACGGCTGCGACTACGCGAATGGTTTTCATAGGATTCCTTCTTTATTCTACACGCTTATCTTCAATGGTCACCCAGATAACATTTATTCGCACAAATTTACTTTACAAAAAATTTTGTGAAACAACCTAAAATTATAATTACTCAAAATCAACTTTGCAATACAAAAAGTCAAGAATAATCATTTTTACAGAAACACCACCTGATTCGTTTAAAATTACATTGTATGAATATCTTTGATTTTGAACAGGTATCCAGTCAGATAAAACAAATTTCTCGCCACTTTCAATGTTTTGTATTATACATGCGTTGCACGAAAAACGAGACGATATTTCTGGAATAACATCCATTAGCTTTGGACTTTGAAATTCCGCTTTTTTCTCATCACTAATGTTAGGTAAAAAGTCATACCACAACCCATTTGCACCTTCAAAATTCAAGTCATCATATTCATATCCAGCATGACCAATGGCCAATTTTGTGATTATCCTTGAAAAACGATTAGTATCAAAATTGGGAAAAATATAACCTTCTTTGCTTAAAATTTGAGATTCAATTAAATGTTGTAAAGATTGTTTTTGTGACAAAATCTTTTTTACATGTGCACTAATTGAATAATCTAAATACACCTTGTTTTTCAACACTTCCAAATAGCAAATAAAATACTCTTCATCTGCTGAAAAACCATTGTTACACGCAAGACATGCCGGAATCGTTGGTAGATTCTCAGGAAATGGTTCAATTAGCATTGTTTTGGATGGAACATGTTCACGTGTATTTGCGGGCTTGCCACAATATATGCACCCACTTGGTCTTCCTTTTTCCCAACATGTATAGTATCCCATGCCCGAATTACTTTCTCTTCGCTTTTTCTGAATCATTTCCTCTCCATATCAATCTAATGTGTCAATAAGGAAATTTCATAATATTTCCTTATTTTTCAATGTCAAAATACTTCCTTACATATTTTTATTTAAAACTTAACCTTCTGAATGTGATATGACTGCGGTTCAACAAGCCAAAGATTATTTTCCATAATATGTTGTACAGGATTATGGATAATGTCAGGTTCATAATTGTCATCATCAATTTTTGACAAATCAACTAAATATAAGTAATAGTCCGCCGCCAAAAGCTTCGCTATATCATATTCATTTTTAGACCAATAGAATCCATTTTCTGATACTGCTTTTACTTCAATAAACCGATTGGCTACTGTAGAATTCGGACTATTTGCAGACACAATATCATAACCAGCAGTAACATCTATCTCAGATATCCGTTTTACTTTGTTTTCCCCCTCAACACCAAGTCTTTTCTTTTCGTACTTCACAACAAATAACTCTGCCTTTTCTCCCGCAAGTTCGTCACTCTTAAGTCGCTTTTTGAGTTGCTCAAGTGATATGGCTTTTCTCTTCCTGATGCATTGGGAAGCGACCAATGATTCATACTCTGGTGAAACATAGAAACGTGAACCCGTAACCCCCCTATCAACACATAAAAATCCCTGGCTTATAAGTACATTTCTTACAGACGATAATTTCAAAGGAAAACTCTCATTCTTAAATCTATACTGTTGTTGAACGGAATCATAATAAAACATATTAATTGAAAAAATGTCTGCGTCAAACAAAAAATTGACTGTGCTTTGTATCAAATAATTATTTGTTTGATTATTATCCTCTACTAGTTGTATAAGATCATCCGCTAACGATAATATGTTTTCAGAAAAACGAATCCAGCCAAATGCAGAGCAATAGGTTATCAAGTCATCACAAGATAAATGATGTTTGCCCGGTGCATGGTTACATAAGACTATAGCATCATTCCGATTAATAGAAGAGGCTCCAATCACTTTGCACAAAAAGTATATTATTTCATCTCTTCCGCTCTGAAAATTAATTTTTTTTAGTTCTTCTAACATAATCTTTTATCAACGCCTTTATGTCCTCATCCCCCAAATCATCCGAAGCGTTATCAAAAAGAGGAATGGGCATACTTTCCATAATTTCATTCATGCGATGTTCTTTCTCTGCTAATCGAGCATCTATTGTTTCATCAATGCTATCTTCCGAAAGAATGTAATAATAATTTGTCTTTGTTCCCTCCTTCAGCCCATATCGATGAATTCGATCTTTCGATTGAACAAAATGAGCTGCATTGAAAGAACGTTCCAAATAAATTGCATTATGACAAGCTTTATGTAACGAAATAGACTCTGCAACAGCAAAAGGATTGGCAATTATTACTTTAAACGGGCAATTATCATCTTGAAATGCTCTTACGATTTTCTCTCTTGTTAGGATTTGTTCTTCGCCATCGTCAATGGTGCCTTCTTTTTCTACAGGAATTGCACCATATAATTCTTGGCATTGTATTCCTTTAGACTCAAGATACTCTTTTATGCTATGAATTGTATGAATAAATGTTGCCCAAATGACAACCTTTCCGCCGTCTTCAATAATTTGCCGCACAATCTTTTCAACTGCCAAAAATTTTGACGGAATTTCAATCGCTTCGTACTCTATAATAGCTTTTAACACATCGGCATCATGGATTGCCTGATATGCTTCTAATGGGCATTCATCATCTTCTAAGAACTCATTTAATGGAGTTCTTAGCATGACAGGATCAGATGCGGCTTGCATTAACCGAATCATTCTTGCATGTGCTAATGCTATCTTAAATTTTGAAGATAGGTCTGGTTCGCCTTCTCCTATCATTTCATCCATGTACTTTTTTTCTATAAAGTCATAGATTCGTCTCTGATATTCTCCCATCGGTACAACAATAGGAGGATTTATCGTAGCCGGAGGAATATTCAAGTCGCTTTTTCGAATTCGAATAAAAAACGGTGAGATGTTACTTATCAGTCGTTCAATGCGAGCCCGATCTCCCATTGCTGTAATATCCCTCAATTGATTTATTTCAAATCCAATAATGTTTTTCGTTGGCCAAATGAATTTGAACATATTATATATGTCCTCGTAACCATTTGGTGCAGGCGTACCAGTTAAAACAACTCGCGCACTACTATATTTAGCGAGTTCAAGCACGGCTTGAGCAATTACACCTCCTGACGAATTTTTAGCTTTATGCGCCTCATCTAGCACAACCATTACTTTATTATTGCGGAGGAAAAAACCAAGTTCCTTTTGCAATGAAATAAGCGAAGCATATGAAATCAGCGTCAATTCAGAAGTTCGACTTGAAATAAGATAATCTTGCTTGTCTGTTTTACTGATTCCACTGATTAAACGTTTTACGCTTGGCTTATGACCAAAACATTCTTCATATTCAAGTTCCCATGGTCCAAAAGAGCTCAATGGTCCTACAACAAGGAGTTTGTCAATGTGTTTCGCATTATCATTTGGCAGGCTATGAAGATACGCATATGCCCCATATACTATACTAGTTTTTCCAGCCCCTGGAACCGAAAAATTACATGCATTTTGAGAAAACGCCATATGATACGCAGAAAGGAGCTGCAAAGGATACAACGACCTTGCTGGGAGATGACAAGCAATAGAATTTGTAAATTTCTCAAACTCAACTTTATCGCATTCATTATTTCGAATACGAAGAGCCTTTTGAGAAAATTCATCAAATTTCCGTTCTTCTTCATAAAAGTCAAGCAAAATTTTTTCAGAACTTTCCGTTTTTTTCTCTGTAAACCCGTATTTGCTCAACATTGAACGTATAGCAGACAAAATAGGAAATGGCTCCTCATCCATTACAGGAATGACAATACGCCCCATTTCTTCGCGAGGCGAAAAATAATCCCTAACATATCTCCATGCAAAACGATTTCTTTTTATAGCTTCTATATCTCCGCATAAATAGACTTCTTTGTTTTCAGAATTGTAATCAATAGAAATCGTTGCCATATCTAATCATCTCCGCTCCAGTATCTTCTTCATTTCATAGGTTAATTTATTGATTTCCCTTACCATCTCTTCGATGTGAGGATCTTTCGTAAAACTATCTTGTTCACAGTCTACTGCTTGAAGTGCACTTAAAGCACGCTCAATTAGTTCACCAGGTTTATTTGAAGCTCGTTTATCTTCAAGTTTACGTGAAAAGCGCTGAAGATTCCCCTTGAGTTGCCCCTTGGCACTATCTATCCATTCATTGTCACGTTTTTTTAACAGTATGCTAAGATCCTCATTTGGATATTCCAATCGAAGTTCTTCTACAGTCTTAGCATCTACAGGTGTATTTACCTCATGTTGATGCAAAAATGCTTCCCATAAATCTTTATAGAAAAAGATACTCCCATCTTTCCCAGTCTTTGCAATGTCTCGGAATTCTTTTCCCTCATAACGTGCACGTATATAGTCAAAACAAACAAGTTTCAAATCAGATATATCTGAATCACTATATGCCCAATCTGCATTTCTAACATTTGATTTTTTCTTTTTATAAGAATCCAAATAGTTTTCAAGATCGACAAAGGGACCTTCTGTTTTTTCCAATCGGGTATATATACCCTCATAGTCGTATTCTTTTAGGTAGTCTTCCATCAAATCAAGAACATTTATCCACTCTTTAATCTGAGAAGGCTTTTCACTCATAAATCCTGCAATATCCTCTTCTGAAAAGCCAAGTCGTTTTAATTCTTTGCATTTCAGATATTTCTCAATAGGATTGTAATCCAGTTTATCATCCTCACCCATTTGATAAATAGTCTCTAGTTGCTGAATATCCTTTTCTTCTGCATCATCTGGAAGAATAATCGCTAAAAAATATTTACATTTCTCGACTTCTTCATAAGAATAACCAAGTTCTTCTCTCTTGTAGAATAATCTATTTAGCAGCATAGCTCTGCGATTTCCATCTACAATTGTACCATCAGACGTCACAATTCCGTACCTCTGCTGCCCATTTTTTAGAAGGCTCTCCATTGTAGTTTTATTTCTATCAACTTTGGAGTCGTATAAAAATTTTTCTATTATTGCCTTATCCCCATCCAACTCAGCATTTAGCACGCCGTTTTGTTTTTCGTAGGATAAGACATCCGAACCAATTCTCCCGTTATATTTGTTATATATCAAATAATCAAGGGGGATTCGATAGACGTTCTCAGTGCGGGTGGTTCCCTTGTAACGCAGAGGGATACCTGTCATAGCAACGTTGAGTTGATTTTCTTTTAATTCATCAAGCTTTGTTTTTCTAGTTATTGCATCCATTTTATTTTCCTCCCATTTCGTGAGTGATTTGGTTTAGGATAATGTAACCAACTGCAATTGCCAACGGCAAAGAGTGAGGGACTTCATTCAAACAAATTCGATTCTCAAATTGCTGTTCTGGAATAGTTCTTACTATAAAAGCTTTTACCTCATCCAATAATTCATATGGTCCCATAACATTGGCTTCTTTTCTTTCTGTTGTAGTCATGCAATACCTTACCTGAAAATCATTGTACGACGGAAGGTTCCTGCATTTTTGACAAATAAACTCTTTGATGGCTAATTGTAAGTTCTCATCTATTTCATTTAGTAATAAGTCTGGTGTGTATACCCTTGCTTTATCTTTCCCCTGGCTATAATGTATTTCAGCATCCCATTTAAAAGATGGGGGGCGATGTTCGTCCCCAAAATCCGAATGATAATTAGTTAGTTCCACACGATATTCGGCTTGAATTAAATAAGGAATATGATACTTGAATTTTGCAGTACTGCGGCGTTCCTTTTCCTTCTTTTTAGGAAAGATGTTCCCATTCAAATTTACAAATGCAATTTCTTCGTCGTGTTGAATCGGTGGGTACTGTTCTGGAATAGACTCTCCTTCCTTCAACGCAATTGCTTTCGCAATTGCATAAGACAATTTTGGTGGAACAGCATTTCCAACTAAAGTATGCTTAATTGACTTTGTTTTTCCATAAAACCAATAGTCAATAGGGAAACTCATCATCGAAGCAGCTTCTCTTACTGTTGGAAGACGATATTTTCCCTCCTTATGCTCAAGAATCATCGCTTCTCTAGAACTTGCTGACATAGTTGCCATAACCGTCCTTGCAGGCTTTTCTAAGTTTTCTGGAAAAGACATCTTTCCCATATAACCCTTGTCTCTTTTTAATCTTTCAGCAGTTTTCCATTCAAATGGTGCAAGTTCATAAATATACTGATGATCAGTTACTTGGCTCTTAGGAAGAACTAGCGTAGGATAGTTTAAGTCTGTTACTTCGTTTGGAATTGGGCTTAAAGGATCCCCTAACGTCTTGAGTACATCTCCAAGCGTTTTAACATTATTATCTTCATTTGTTCTTTGAAGCGGAGGAAACTCACCACATAGATAACGCTGTCGATTAGTTGGGGCGCCATAATATTTTGCATTATATTTTCCAGAATTGCCACCATGAGGTCTTAACACAAAAGAGCCTTCTAATCCCAAATCCTCTGCTGTATATTCATCTTCAATATATTCTTTTACACTAGGTACATTCTCAAGAACCCAGTATTTTAATATAGAGTTCTTCTTATATTTTTTTCGGGCAATGATTTTCAAATATGCTTTAATAAGTTTTATACCTATGGACTTATCTGCATTACCAGATTTATTTGAATGTGAAAATGATTGACACGGAGGAGATCCGATGATTACTTCCGAATCAGGAACTAACGCTTCAAATTGGTCATCCGGCAAATTAGAAATTCGAATTACATCATCCAGAACCACATTTACTCCTGGTTTGTTTCCTTTATATGTAATAATTGCTGGTTCCCATTTATCTACCGCAAAAACTATATCAAACCCCGCCTGACGAAAGCCTTCGGAAAAACCGCCGCCACCGCAGAAAAAATCAACAACCTTCATTTTATAACCTCTTTACATTTAGTATTATAATATTGATATTTTAATTTTCATCAAAGATGTCAGTAGTAATATCTTTATCATTCCCCCGTTCATGCAACTAATAATGAATGCTGTCGCCAGTTTTCAGCTCTCTCTTCTTGTCTAAGAAAAGTGTGCCACAATTTCTTACAGCTTACCACCATATTGAATGTATTTTTTAATCATGTTTTAACTAAGAGAAGATACAATTTAGTATATCTTGCTTCGTCCTAAGTTTCAATATTTTGACAATACATTCCCGACTGTATATATACACTCAGATTAAATATTATCGATAAAAGAAGCATGTCCTCTCCCTCTCTCGACCATACTTAGGCTATTTTATTTCTTCCTACGAAGACAATTTATTCTTTAGCTTCAATCCAGCATGTTGTGCAAATATCTGCGCTTGTTTTAATCCCACATTACTTTCTACAAATTTGGTAGCCAGTTTTTTCTGAGTCTCTTTGCTTAAATATATTTTTAGCTTATCTGTTGTTCGTGTAATTGCAGTATAGAAAATGTTGTGTGATATTTGCTCATCAACATCTTCTGTAATCACCACTTTAACAGATTTATATTCTAGCCCTTGAGCCTTATGTATAGATACAGCATATGCAATCTGAAATGGTACAACTTGTTCTGAATAATCTGTATCTGAATCCTTTTCTATTCTCTTTTTTACAGAAAATTCTACAATAGATTTGCCCTCGCAAGCACAATCATGCAACTTAAGATCTGTATAAAAAATGTCCCTGTCTGAAATTTTTTTATCAATCTGTATCTGAAATACTATCTCTTCGTCTTTCCTATCTATAGTCACAATAGTACCTTTCAAATTATTATATAAAACACTTCCAAATCTCTTATTGTCATTAAAAAGAACCTTATCACCAACTTTATACACCCAGTTTCCCCATTCAACAGGATTTGAAGGGTTAACCTTTTGCATATAACGATTTATATTATTTACTCCATACAATCCATCATATCCTAGACATAATATAATTTCATCCTCTGTCTTTTCAAAAATTGATTCATCTAATGTTGAAATATATCCATTAGCTTGTAATCTTTCAAACATATTTTCATCATAATGTCTTACATAACTCCACATATCTAATAGTGTATTATTATTCTTTGCCCTATAAGGAATTGACAGTTCATACACAGAATTTTTTTCAATAAAATATCTTGCAAAGTTGAACCAATTTCCAAATTTAATTGCTTCAATCTGATGTATATCTCCCAGTAGTAAATACGCTTCAGAATTACATTTTTCAAACAATTGCAGAATATCTTCATTACATACCGTGCTACATTCATCTACAATCACAAGATCATATATTTTGTTACTATTCTTATTCTTAATGTAGTCATGCACCGTATAACAATCACAAAAAGCATTATTTATTCTGTCTTGTAAATTATTTTTGGCAGCATTTGTATTAGCAAGTAAAAGTATGTTTTTATCATCAAAATTTTTTGCAATATGTTCTGCTACCTTGGTTTTACCGGTTCCTGCTGCACCATAAATCATTCCCAATCTGGAATGTTTGAAAATATTAGATACTATTTTTTTCTTTTCATTGTCATCTATTCTTTCAATAACTTCCTTCTTTCCGTTAATTGTTTGAAGATAATCTCTAACTCCTTCCGACGTATATTGTTGCAATTTTCCGATAATAGCTTTTGTCAATTCAAAGTAGTTCTTAACATATAGATAATTAAAAAATGACTCAATTCTTCTAAGTTGTTGTTTCTCACTTTTATATAAACTTTTATTAAAAATATCTTTTTCATATAAATAATAATCCAGACTTTTCTCGTCTATGGCAACATATAAAGTATTACTATCATAAGCTTCACTATTTACTATAGCCGATAGATATTGATGTTCACAGTCATCTATATCTAGACATCTATGTAATCTTGAAGTAGTCACGTTATGTTTATATAAGCTTGACGCATATGGCATTTCATCAAAAGGTATTGCCTCATTTTTTAAATACAAATATGATAAACGATTATTGGGACAATCCGCTAACTGGTCTCTAATTACATCATTTCTCAAAAATGAAATAAGATATCTTATTATGTTGCATCCCGATTTATCGTTAATAATAATATCCCTTAGTTTATTAAATACCTCAGCAAATTTTGATGTTTGTCCTATCTGTACTTGCTCGCTATAAATGTCATAGTCATTTTCATCAGCTAAAAGAATATCTAATAAATTCATTCCTTTCTTACTAAGAAATTTCATCATAGCTCTATAAAAAGTATTATACGATCTTACAGTTACCTCATATCCTGCAATGGCTGCAATTTTTTCTAGTTCACATGGTCGAATTGATACCGTCCATGCTACCAAACATTTTATATCTATATCTATTCCATTAAAATCCACACTTGTATGAGCGAAATCACATTGAATAGAATAATTATCTGGAATATCACTAAATGAGTACACAACAAATCTATCAAACTTTGTAATTTCCTCCTGAGCATACGCTAAAGTGTATTCAAAAAAACCTCTTCCATCTACAAAACGATACTTTTTTCTCATAATATAATATCTATCCTTAGTATGTTCTGCACTTTCTTCTACCTGAATCTCTCTTAATGAGTTATAAATCTTTCTATAGTATGGATTTAGCTCTTCATTTCTCTCTTGAGGGTAGTCTTCCAGATTCTCCATTAAATTCAGTCCAAACATCTCTCTCATATGATTCCGTAACTGATATAATAAATTTATATGTCCCTCCATAAACCGGACTGCCCCATCTTCAGCCGGAACATAATGTGATGTAACAATCTGAAGTGAATGATGAAACATCCAAATATATCCATATTCATTAGTTTCCTTAAGCGCTTTTATGTATTGAGTATACCATTTATCTTTTCCTCTTATTGGAGTCGGTTTATCAGGATTTTCATATGCATAAATACGCGCAGCTATAGTTTCTAAATATGTACGAAGAAATTGGATTACATAATCCGCAACTTTCTGAGAATCATGCAAAATCTTATAATCATCTATTATTCCACATATTTTGGAATCGATATTATAAATATTTTTTTCAATAATATCTACGTAGTTCAACGGTACTCTTATCCTCTCAACATTTTTGGGCAATAGCCTTCTACAGCCAAAGCTAAAATCTTTCACATTTATTATCCAATATTTATCTTACTTATAAATCCTTGTACATTTTCTCATAGTACCTCTCCAAATCTTCCCTCATCTGCCCCTTAACTCTCTCCCAATCCCCCTCACTCATCTTCGCCAGCAACGCATGATTCAGTGAGATCACTCCCAGGTCCTTCGAGTAGTACATAAATCTCTTTCTCTCGAACTTTTCAAAGGGATTTGTCAGCATGCTGCTCTTGATCATTTTCCGGTCTTTCAGAGTCTCGGCATTATAAGGGCAGCTGGGGCGATCCACCGGCAGTCCTTTATCGATCCTGTCCTGATAAAAGGCTATGTAATCCGTCAGCACATCCTCGATCTTCGCATCGCCTATCGTGTCCATATGATCGATAAACGACAGCAGGAACGGCATCTTATAAGACAACGAATAATCTCTTTCCTCCAGGAATGCAAAAAAGTCATCCCGAACGGTGTCATCGTTATGTTCCTGAATGTTCAGTTCTTTTCTGTATTTCTCCACATCCTCCGGGCTGAACAGGCTGATCTTCTTGCTGCCGAATGGGAACTCCACTGTTGGTGCAATCTTCCCCTTACGGATCCAGCTGGTGATCGTTCCGGTATTGACGAAGTACTCTCTCGCCAGTTGTTCCTGACTATAGTAATCCCCATACTTTTCTTCAAAGGTATGGATGTCCACTTCCACGATCCGTTCCACGCGCTCGGTGATGCCATCGATCTCGATCATTTGTCCCGGCAGGTAATCCTGTCTGGTGATATCGCCGAACGGAACATACAATGAATTTCCGAAGATAGCATGCATACTGCAGGGTCTTACCATGGCTCCGTATTCATCTACCACATCGATGACGAACACATTTTTCTTGATGGATGTCCGGCGCAAACCTCTGCCGATCTGTTGAAGATACAGCACCTTCGACAGCGTTGGGCGCGCCATAACGAGGATTCCGAGTTCCGGATAGTCCCAGCCTTCCGAGATCATATCGCAGGCACAGAGGAAACGTATCTTATGCTCCTTGAACTCCTGCATAACCTTCTCCGGGTGTTTTGTATCTCCACTGTAATCCTGCGCTGAGATACCGGCTGTGTTCAGCAGGCGTGCCATCTCTTTGGTATGCGCCTTGTTGATACAGAAGATAATTCCCTGACGTTTTCCGGCATCTCCCTCTGTGAAATAGTCCTTCAGCACATTTACGATCAATTCATTTCGGGAAGTGACACGCACACTCTTCTCCAGATCCGCATTCACATAATCTTTTCCATTAAAACGGACATGGCTCAGATCAATATTCGTCTCGATCCGGTAGACATTTGCCCTCGCCACAACTCCCTTCTCCATTGCCTCCTTCAGAGAAAGCTCTGTTGTATAATTTCCGAAGATTTCTTCCAGTCTCTTTTTATCCGGACGCTGATCTGTCGCTGTCAATCCTACGAGGAATTCCGGCGCATAGTATTGAATCACCCGCTTTAACATCGGAGCCACCGCGTGGTGCGCCTCATCTACTACAATATAGGAATAATAATCCCTTGTTTTTTCATGGTAATGTCTTACCGCATAGCTGTAGGTCTTAATATCGATCCGGTCCTGCAACGGCTGCAGGTCTTTGTCAATTCTCTCTTTCCAGTCCGCAATGATATTCGTATTCGGTGCCAGGATCAAAGCCCGGAACTGCTCTTTTCCGGCTGCAAATTTTTGAATATCTTCTTCCACGATCCGGGATTTTCCCGCTGCGGTAGGTAATACAATGAGGAATGCACGAATCCCTCTTTCCCGCCGTTCCTCTATCTGCGCAAGGCTGATTTCCTGGTGCTCATACAGTTCCGTTTTACGTTCCAGCAGCAATCCCGCTTCCCGGAATCCGCTGGTATCTTTTCCCAGGTAAGACCGGATGTCATCCTCGATACGATCCTTGAATCGGCAATCTTCCGTAGAAAAACGGTATAGCTTTAATCCCCACAATGCGCAGGTATTCTGCTTGCGCAATTGTTTGCGATAGCCCTCTATTCCGATCAACTGCGGATGGTGGTAATGAATTCCGTTTTCCTCGATGGCTACTCTGCTGTCTGCAGTATCGATCAGATAGTCAAGAAAATAATTGTTGCCGTCCTCATCGGATATCCGGAATTCTTTTTGCAGGTATTTCAATGCCCGCATACCGTAGACATCCGTGAAATTTTGTTCAAACAGTAGCTCCAGCGGTGATGAGTCCGCATGCTCTCCTCTTTCTGAAATCTTTTTGGTAAAGTGCAACACTTCCTGTCGGCCTTTCTGCAGGCATTTTTCTATCGTTTCCGCATCGAATCCCAGGAATCGGAACACTCTCCGGTATATTTTCATATAGTGGTTTTGTTTATCTGTGATCAGTGTATACGGAAAAATCTGCTCGCCTTCCCGGCAGGAGCAGATTTCATCATCAATAATGACCATGTCCACTCCATCATCATAAAAGCGGCTTACACCACCATTCGGGTAAGTCACTGTCTCCCGGAGGACATAGTTCGGATATGCAATTAAGAATTGATCTTTTTCAGGAATAGATTCAACCATCTTTCTTCCCTGTCCGGTCGTACATCTTCTGTCAGAAAGTTCCGCAGCTGCTGTAAACTCGTATGTTTTTTCAGCAGCTGCTCCAGTTTCTCTTCTGTAAAATCCAGAAAATATCTGCCGTTCCTTTCCCCCTCAAATACACCATGCTTAAATGACATGTACAAAATGCCTTGCGGCTTCAGTGCCTTCTCGATGCGATATAACACTTCATCCAGTTCCCCATAGGATAAATGTAGCAACGATGAGCACGCCCAGATACCGTCATACACTTCCGATGCATCCAGCTCTTGGAACAGCTGGCATTTCACCTGAATCCCCGTGTACTCTGATGCCAACGCGCACAGTTCCGCGGAGCCGTCTATCGCGTCTACCCGGTATCCATGCTCCAGGAAATATTTCGTGTCCCTTCCGGAGCCGCAGCCCAGGTCCAGGATCTTCGCCCCTGCAGGAAGCCCTTCTATAAATTCATCCTGCATTACATGAAAATCTACATTACGCGTGTTCTCCACAAAATCGGCGGCATTTTGATCATAATATTGAATTGTCTGATTCTTTTTACTTTTTTCGCTCATTTAAGAGTATCATAGCATATTTTTAGGAATACTGCAATCTCGCCGAAATTGCGCCCTCTATTATATATATGGCAAATTTCGACAGAATCTTACAAAAAACTTTTTCGGGACAAGGGACGGCAGCTGCTCCCATTATGCCTCATCTTTCTCAAGGTATGCTTTGAGTTCTTCTAATTTGGTTTTTGTCAGGCTTTCACTGTAATGAAGCCCTTCATAAGTAGAATGAAGAACGGGGTATTTCTCCTTTGTTTTCAAAATATAGTGCTCGTTGATAAGCCATTCAATAATATTCTGGATGGTCTCTCTTGGTATCTCTTTTAACATGCCATATTCCGGCACCATTTCTAAGCCATTGTCCAGAATGCGTTTGCTATTTGCGCCACGAAGAATATCCGTCAACATGGTAACACCATAATATCTTACCTTGCTGACATCCTGTAATGCCCTTAATACTGTATCCACAACATTATTCAGAATCCACCGCTTATATCTGACAGAGGCCGCCGTTGTTTTTTCGATTTCAACATAATCATCCGTTGAAACCTGTGTTACAGCTACTCTTTTCACTGGATTCTCTTTTTCTATCCTACTGATTGCTACGGGACTTTCCGTTACTATTTCCATCCGATATCCCATCTGATCATAGTAATACTTCATACCGATAGATTTATTGCACCCGGTTCCATTCGTCTTATAATTGGTACATCCCAGAAAATAGCCGTTCTCCTTACTTGACTTGACAACCAGATAACCATCTCTGCACTTATCACATTTCTGAATGCAAAGCTTCCCGGCCCTGTAATCATTTGTCATAAAGCCACAAATTTCCGGTTCATTAGTGCATATATACAGTCTAAGTCCATATGCTCGCTTGTATTTTAGCTGCATCGGATATCCGCATAGCGGACAGGATTTTTTCGCAATGCTTTGAGGCTTCTCCTCGTTCCAGTTTCCATGTAATACAACATTCTTATAATCTTTTTTCAGTTCCAAAAGGAATTCCGAAGGATTTTGTTCCGGTGCCACAAAAAACACCCTATTTTTGGTTCTCGTCATAGCCACATAAAATAATCTTCGTTCTTCTGCGTAATCTATCGACCTGTCCCCCTTAATTACAAAAGCCAGTACCGGATCATCTTCAATTTTTGACGGGAAACCATATGTTTCATTTTTACCGTTTACAATAATAACATCATCATATCCCAGTCCTTTTGATGAATGTGCTGTCATGAATGTTATATCCAGCTTTGGATATTTTACACTTTTTATTTTACTTCCACCCCGCACGAATTCAAAAAGCCCGGATTTTTCAAGATGGTCTCCATCAAATGCATATCTGCCAAGCAGTAAAATTGTCCCCGGCTGTCTGCCTTCCTGCTTTTTATACATTATCAACTGTGTAAGTGCGGTTTCTACGGCATGTGCAACTGCATAATTGGAACCACTTCTTCTATCTCCTTTTCGGCCTTTGGCCGTGCTATCATATGTATAAATAATAACTGGATCTGTGATATTTTTCGGAGATAATAAACGTTTCCTGATCTGTTCTGAATTTTTCTGAATAAAATTACCGGCAATATCAATAACTTCCTGGGAATTACGGTAAGTCTTAACAATTTTAAGCATTTTCGCATATCCCATTTTTTCGGAGAACTTCGTAAATAACGTAATATCTGATCCGCTAAAAGCATAAATAGACTGCCAGTCATCACCAACCGCAATGATCTTAGCATCTGTAACCTCCGATAAAGCCTTGGTCAGATCAAATCTCTGCCGGGAAATGTCCTGATATTCGTCGACAATAATATACTTAAAGCTTAGTTTTTGTTTCATCTCTTTTACTTCTCGTAAAAGTCTTGCCGACTCGTTGATCATGTCTTCAAAATCCACGGCCTTATTTTCTTTTAACCATCTATCATATTCCAGATAACAATCATGGCAAATTTCAAGGAATAATCGGCTTCTTACATTTTGTGTAGAATGATACATACGATTAAATTCTTCCGCATTGTAACCGTTCACCTTGAAGTTTGATATAAATCTGCAGATCAGATTAATCAACTTTCTGACATATCTGTTTTCTTCCCCTGCTACCAGCAGTTCCATAACTTCTTTGTTGGATCTGGGTTTGAGTTCAAATCCCTTTACTTCCAGAGCCTCTTGCAAATGCTCTGTTAAGGGCTTTCCATCATTGTAGACTGAAAAAGTATAAATCAAAGTAGTATCATGCTGTTTATGCAACTTTATCTTATCATTTATTGCCTTTTTATATTGTTCAAGTTCGTCCTGACTATATCTGTCGTTCTTCCCGTTTTCTGTAATTCCGAAATGTTCAATATAGGCAATTTTACCATTTTGATATATCACGAAATCCGGGGTATACGGCTTATGCGAATACTGTATGTTATACTGATAAATAGGTTCATACTCGTACTCGATATTATTCAAATATAAAAAATTGGCAATCTCTACTTCCTGATGCGATCTCAAAATTTCATTTTGAATTGTTACAGATTTTTTCGTTCTGGTATCTATGACCTCACGTTTAAAATCTTCCAAGTCACTTCTCATCGTGGAATAGTTGGCTTTCGCAATATTGTTAAAAAATCCGTTCAAATCATCGCCTTCATAGGGTGCATCAAAATAAGTCGCGAAAAACATGATGAGTTTATTGACTACACTCTCATTTTTCATCACAGATCCACGAAAATAGTCTCTGATTACAAAATATAGCTTAGAATTATCCACTATATTCAGTTTTTCCTCTGGTGAATTCTTATGAATAATCGCGTTTCCAGTAGAGTGAAATGTCGCTATAGGACATGGTACTCCCAAATCATCCTGTATTTTTTCTTTCAGTTCATTCACCGCCTTATTAGTGAATGAAACAACCAGAATCTGTGCAGGATCAATTCCTTTTTTGTCCACAAGATACTTTACCTTTGCAGCTACCGTTGTTGTCTTTCCCGCTCCGGCGCCGGCAATAACAAGACAATAATCCTCATCTGTAAGTACTACTTTTCTCTGATCCTCATCCAGTACAACTACCGGGTCTACTGCCTTAAGAACATTATCCAGATATTCTTTTTCCTCGACCATTGCTCTGGCAAGAAATTCCTCATTGTGGTCTTCAACATATGTCTCTGCATTATTGTAATAGTCAATCGCTTGTACAATTTCCTTTTCTTCCACACCATTAACATCGCAGAAATTCCCAAGCATACCGCTATCTGATAATACCTCAAAGAAACTTATGCTTTTCTGATATTCATCTATATATTTCTTATAGTCACTTCTTGCAATGTATCTATCTTCTGCAAGTAATTTTTCCATGTGAGATGCAAATTCCATAAGTTTTATGCAATTCTCATTACGCGGAACATTCTTCACAGAACTTTTCGCTTTATTATCTATATCAACGTTGGACACATCTTTTTTTGATCCAAAAATTTTGCTGAGAAGTCCCATCATCTGTACCCCCACTATGATCATACTACTTGCTGTACATTATAACATTTTGAAATTGTTTACGCATTAACTTTCAGTAGAAAACCAAGGGGCCTAAATTTTCTATTTAAATTCCGCCTGCTTAAGTGGTAGATTTCCTTTTATTTGACTGAAAATATTATACATACTAATTTTCAGTAATCCTCTTTTGATTCCTTTATTATTAATTTAGCACAGTATATGTCATATAAGCCAGACTTTACTGTGCTAAATTAGCTTGCGAAATAACTATTTTCGACAATTATAAATAACTATTTCTAAACAAATTTTATTCTAATAAATATGCCATCCTCTCTCCTTACATTTACCGTTTTTCATTGAGCCATTCTCTTTCTCACTTAATGCAGCTTAGTTATCCCCTATTTGATCTAATTCTGTATTCTCAGTCAATATATTTCCCGCAAGAATAGTTTCTTTATTTTCTTGAATAAAATTCTCTATCTGTTGCAAATAATAATTTGGAATACCAAAATACTTTCTAGGATCCAATTGATAAATATAATCATTTTCAACATGATTAGTCTCATTAACAAACTTACATGCTGCTGGATATTTTTTTCTTAGTAATGACAGCGTTCCTTCTACCCTCTCAAAAAGTAACCTAATTGAGATAATTCTATGATATAAATCATCCGACGACATTGAACTAATCAAAATTTCTGTAGACGTTCCATTTATTAAATCAGTATACGATTTGTTCGGAATATATTGTGATACTTCTCTCATTCCCTGCTCAAGTACATCCGCAGATATCTCTTGGCCATCCTTATATATCGGATTTTGTCTTCCGTGAATTACATTTGAAAGAACTTCATAAATTGCTGATGTTCCGAATTCAGGCTTAGTTAATTCAACATATTTGCGCAAATTCACAATTTTAACAGCCATACTTGCATTTGAAGACATTACAATATCTTTGGTTAGTTCTACAGTATTTTTCAAATCATTCATCGTAATTGGCGATTCGCAAATCGATCCCTCAATATTCTGTATAAATGAAGCATGAACCGGCGTAATCAATCCATATCGCGTAAAGAAGTTTCCATGGACATAATCAATAATTGGTTGGAAATCATGTGTTAGCATCAATACTGTTTTCTCTTTAAAACTATCCTTTTTATTATCAAATAGCCTTCGAATAATTCCAAATTTCTTTTTTTCATCAAATGCCGATATTGGATCATCCAAAACAATGAGATCTGCATTATCACTAATTGCTTCAAACATAAACATAACAAGCGAAAATGCATTTTTCTCTCCCCAACTAAGTCGATTTTTAGGATCTACAACCATTTCCTTCTGAAATTCACAGGGAACTAAGTACGCTTTAGCATGCTTTTCTCCATCCTTTTCCAGACAAAAATTATAGGGAAATCCGGCAATTGTAAAAAACTGATTAATGTCATCCTGACGCTGAGCTATTAACTCATCAAGTTTCTTTTCGTGTTGCAAAAACAAGCCTTTTAATTGCCCTGTTTTTCCCTTTAATGCATTTATCTTATCTGAAACATGATAAATAAGTTTTTTTATTAAATCAGTCGCGTAAAATGATTGAAGTTGTCTTTCCTCAATCACTAATTCCGATAGACTTTGCTCTAAATTAACAAGTTGAGCATGCGTGACATTCATTGGTTTAAACATACAAATCTTTTCAATTTTTTTATACAGATAATCTGTTTCTTTTGCAAGCATTTGAAGTTCAGCATATAGTTCATCAGCCTTTGTATTATCGCCAATATATGATTCTAAAACATCTACGGCATCTGGCAAAATATATCCTTGATCAACTGCCTGTTGTACATATTCTAAAACAGCATTTGCTACCGACAATGCCGAATTTTTAAATACTTTTGATATAATCTCATTTTGACTCCTAATACTTGAAGGTAAAATATTTGTACAAAATGGGCAATCATTGCCACACATCTGTTTTATACCATCATTGCGCCATTTGGCCCATTTAGCAACGCTTGGTAAATCTCTACTATAAAATGGTTTATACGCTTTTAATTCTGAATAATGATTAAAGCCCCCTCCATTTCCATTAACAAATTCGGCAACACCCCCTCTTCGAGATACTGTTCCATCAGAGGCTTTTACTGCCGCAGTATATTGTGGCAAAAAAGTTCTTAGGTTATGAATCGCATCAATATTGTTAATCAAATCTTGCAACTCTTCAAGCATCCTTTCAATTTGTGCTGCTAGCGAATCGCATTTATCCGATTTAAGAAAAACCTGGAATGAATCATCAAGAAACTCATCTCCTTGAAACAAATAGGAATTCACATAATCCTCATTAAACACCTTCACCACATGGAAGTAAGGATTATCAACAGTTGGTTGACTATTGTCATTTGAGCCATATGGTTTAAAGTCTTTTAATCTATCTGTCTCATTATTCGCCTGGGCATATATCGCTTCACTTATCGTTGATTTTCCTGTTCCATTAGAACCATATTTTATATTTAATGATTTTTCAACAATTTCTATTGTAGCATCTGAAATACAATTGCAATTTTTAACCCGAATATACTTATCCATTTATGCTCCTTTCTGATCTAGCACCGAACATTATTAATCTCAATAATGTTTAAATTATTCTCTATTATATACATGGTGATTTTCGACAGAATCTTACAAAAAACTTTTTGGGCACACTTCGAAGTTGAGCTCAGTTTTCACTACTCAATTGCCAAAATAAATTCCATTATGAATAATAAAAAGTACCGGCATTGGTTTTTTCAACCAATGCCGGTACTTTCGTCTCTGCGGTTCCGGTCTCCTAAGTGGTATATCTTATTCTATTTTGACGCTTACTTTCTTTCCGGAAAACACTATTCCAAATTTCAAAATATCCTGAGTGCCATTTTCCTTCATTTCTACATCATATCTTTTCTTACCAATCTGGGCTAACGCTTCATCTGCAAGTTCTGAAAGTTCATCCGCACTCAGGTTCTTTTTCCACTTAAGCTCCATAAGGATTCCGGGATATCTGTCTTCCCTTGGGAATAGGCCAATGTCATATCGGCCATCTCCGGACTCTCTGTTTGACTTAATCTTATACTGATTATCCATCAAAGCAATTAACCCAAGAACTAATCCATGATAGAAACCCTCTGCTCCGGCATCATAGAAGCTGACTGATTTATCCATATATTCAGCAATTGCTTTCTGCAGGTTCTTATAATCATTCGCATAGAGACTTTCTGCAATCTTATTGGCTGTCGTTCTTGTGATTGCTCCAATCTGTAACAAGTGTGACAAAACCTCACTCTTGTATACAGCAGCTATTTCCCTATTTGGAATAGATACCTCACACAGATAAGAACCATCTGCCTGCAACTCTTTCTTTGGTGTTTTCAAATAACCAGCCACCAATAACAAGCTATAAATATTCGCCGGATCCTCAGAAAGAGATCTGTAAACGACATTCTGATCAATTCTTGCAATAACTCTTTCACCTTGCAGCAAAGAATAAAGTCTTTCTGTAATATCCTCCGTTGCCACCTTAAGGACATCTTCCAAAATTTCATTCTTTCCGGTATTTACCCAATAAGCCTGCGGAATACATCCCCTTGAAATATAATTGATTACAGACCACGGATTATAGATTTCTGTACTTCCAAATAAATATCCATCATACCAATCCTTAAGTTCCTCCTCTTTATCAAGAACTCCATAATACTTAAGCATTTCTCTCACTTCTGAAACTGTAAATCCAAAGAACTGATCATACTCTTCATCCATCACAGAATTCACAGTTAAATTATTCAAACCACTAAAGATACTTTCCTGAGCAATTCGAAGAATACCGGTCAGAAATCCATAAGTAAGATTCTTATTATCTTTAAAAGCTCCTGAGAAAAAGTTTCTCATAAACCCAATTATCTCATCGTAGAAGTCTTTGGAATAACCTTCCTGAATCGGCGTGTCATATTCATCAATAATAATGATTGGTGCTTTACCGTAATGCTTGGTAAGCATCTGAGACAGCTTCGCTAATGATGCAGTCAAATCAACTTCTGAAGCATCGCCGTTTATGATTTTTGCAAAATATGTCTTTTCATACTCTGCTATTCTTTCACTGGTCGCAAGCTCCTGATGTCTTCCAAACTCCTCCTGTAATAGATCTCTAATCTTATCGAGAGTTGCCTTCCAGGAATCAAACTTAACATCCTTGAAAGTAAGAAATACAACCGGATATTGCCCCTGCTGATTGCGGTATTCTTCACCGCATTGCCAAATTGCTTTATCCTCGAAATATTTACTTGTATTCTCCTCTGAAATCTCAAAAAAGACTCTGAGCATATCCATATTCAATGTCTTTCCGAAGCGCCTCGGTCTTGTAAACAAAGAAACCAATGGCTTCTGATCAAGGAATTCCTTAATCAACATCGTTTTATCTACATAGTAATAATCTGCCTGTGCTCTGACATAATCAGAAATGCCAATAGGTAATGGCTTTCTTGTAACTCCTGCTGAATGTCTGACATATTTCCCGGATGTGATTCTTCCATCAATTGGCTTCTTAGCATCATCTGGAATCTTCCACATTTTTCCTACCTTTATAGCACCATCAATCTTATTTTTTTTACAAAGGTCATTAACAGTACGTTCTGATAATCCCCATTCTGTCGCTATTTGTTTACAGTTCTTCATCTAATCAGGCTCCCATCACTTTACTGAAATTACGCATCTCCTTTCCGTATATTATACGCATTTTTCCGCAATATATCAATATCATTTTGATATATTGCGGAATCATATTGCTGTTTAAATGTAAGTTTGAGCTTTATCTGTCTTTTATTCTATCCATATCTTCCAACATATCTCTTAATATATTCTCCTGATACCCCGCCTTTTTCTTCTTTCTTACCTCTCTTGCCGTCTCGCGTAGAACAGGATTCTCTACAGCGTCCAGTTTTTTCATGGATATTTTCCCAATCTCTTCTTCCGAAAGACTTTTCGCATAATCCTCCTCCGACATTCTCCACACATGGATCCGGTCCCCATATTTTCTCCAGAGTCTGTCGGCAATCCGGATCCCGTCCGGATCGATGTCTCCGCTATAGTAGATATCCGCTCCACTATTCAACAGAAAGGGAATCAGTTTCACAGCGGCGCTCCGCAGCTGGCCGGAAGTACATAGTAACGTCACATTCCTTTGTTCCAGATGCTTCAGCAAGTAGCTGAACACCATCTCATTTTCTACAATATAAACCTTATCTCCTGTCGGTTGTACCGCTGTCAGCTCCTGCAGATTTTCCATGGTGACAGCACAGGGCTCCTGTCGTCTGCAAAAGGTGTCATATGCCGGGTGCCAGTCACCGTCAACCTGTAATCGCAATCCATAGATATGCACGATAGAGGAAATATTATCCGGTACGATTCCGTTGGACAACAGTAATTCTCTCCACTGATGGGCATTTGCCGGATAATCTTCTTCCGTGGCATAACACATCCCGTGAACCAATAATTGTCCTCCGGTTGTTCCCTGATCAAAGTAATGGGGATTTCCAGATACTTCCGCGGAAAATACCGCCAGGGGATATTCCTCTTCCGTCTCTCGAATATCTTCCAGCAAAAGGATCGCCTTTCCCACAGTTTTCAACAGTTTTTCTGTCTTTTCTCTGTCCCTTCCATATTCTCTGATTACTGTCTGATAGCCATACTTTTTTTGAGAAAACATATCCTGTAGCCAGGAGACCGCAATGGAATCCGGACCTTTACACTCTGTCAGATAGCTCTCTACAGTTTCAAAAAAATCTGCCTTTCCCCGCTCTGCCTCCTTCTGTCTCTCCTGCGTGGTCAGCGTTTTTCTGCCGAAATATGCTTCCAGTACTTGTTCAAAATCCACAGGAGCAAATTTTGTGTATTGCAATCCCTTTTCAAATTCCGCAAAAGGAAAACGTATGGTATTTTCATAAAATGTCTTTCCAAGTATCCCACCGATGGCTCTCCGCTCTTCTTCGGAAGTATTTTTCAGTGTAATGATCCCTGTTACTTTTCCGTAAGTTTTCCATTTCTTTTCAAATTCCGAAAAGCATCTCCGGTACGCAGAATTTCCTCTAAAATATTCCGCACATGCTTCATTATTGTTCATCTAAAATCCTCTCATGTCCGTTCCACGTATACCGGATCACCGATACCACCTGGGAGTTCTCCGGACGATGCAGTTCCGCAATCCGAAGGCCTTTGACCGTCTCAAAGCATCCCCACAGCGCCTGGGAATTCATGATATAGTCGAAATCCAGCTTATGAACCAGTTCAAACATACTTTTGATATTCTTGTCGTCGACACCGGCAAATGCCTCATCCAGTGCAATAATTCTGGGATGATCTTTATTGTCTGCCTTTTTATACTGTGCATTTACCGCTCCGAACAACGGCACATACATGGCCATTGCTTTTTCGCCTCCGCTGAAACGGTTAAATGCGGCATTTGTCAGTGGCTTTTTCGTCTCTTCGCCGCGCCGGAAAAACATCTGGAATTCAAACCATTTCCGGTAATCCAGGGCATCTCTTACCAGTTCCATGTAATTGATGATCGTTCCCGTTTCTTCCAGTTTTGCCTTTTCTGCACGTATTTTACTGCGGAAATGCCCTGCTACTTTTTCAATATCATCCAGGGTAAGCAGCTCCCGGTCACGCAGAAGAATCTGCTCCAGATCCGCTGTATCCAGTTCTTTTTCGTTGTCAGCTTTGCAGGGCTTCCATTCTAGAGAAAAACGAAGTCCCATGGATGTATCGATCTCCTGCATGAGCTTTGACATGTCTTTTGCCCACTTTCTGCTCTCTGCTATACGGTCCGTAAGCTGCTGGCTGATCGTCTGGGATAGAATGTCTTCAAAAAGTTCCCGATCCTTTTTCTGTATCAGCAGTTCCGTCTCTTCGATTGCGGTCTTCAGAATATTGTAAAATTCCTCCAGATATACCTTTTTCCCGTTCCAGGTAGAAATAATACGTACCCGTTTACGCACAGCATCGATGTCCCCAGTATCACCGAAGCATTCTTCCATGGAAGTTCCGTAGCTTGCAAGACTTCCGTTATGCTTCAGATATACTGTATGCAATGCCTGCAGCAGTTCTCCGGGCTCTCTGTTCTTATCGCTTTCCCGCAATATTTTTAAGGCTTCTCTGGCACATTCATAGACTGTCCGTCCTTCCCGGTTCAGAATCAGTTTCAGATCCAGTTCCTCTTCAAAATAGTTTCTGAGCGTGGTTTCTTCTATAATGTACTGTTGCAGCTTTTCTTTTTGTTCCGGCAGTTCTTTCTGTAATGTCTGTAACCTTTCTTTGAGGGTGGCTCCCAGAAGTTTCAGATCCTCCAGTTCCTTGTCGATCTGCGAAAGTTCTTCCTTCAAACGTTTCAGCCGGTTTGCCTTTTCCAGCAATTCCGGACTCCTCAGATACTCTTCCAGCTGACGGATCTGAATCTCACTGGCTTTTGCCCGGGTGCTGTAAGTTCTTTTTTCCGTATAGGCTTCTTCCAGATTCTCCCGGTATTGCTCTATCCGTTCTTTTCTGTCCAGACAGCCGATCTGTTCCGTCTGTATATGCAGCAGTTCCTGCCTTGCGCTCTGCCATATCCTTCCGTATTCTTCTGCTGCACCGCAGGCTTCCTCATAAGCCGCCACTGTTCTGCTATAGGGCAGCATTTTACAAGCTTTCAATACCTCCTGATATTGCCGGTTCTTCTGCTCGGAAAGTCTGTGTTCCTGATCCTGTTGTTTCAGATATTCGTTTTCCAACGTCTCCAGAATACGTTCCAACTCCCGTTTCTCCGACAATGCGATCTGAATCTCCGAAAAGTCAGGAATCTCCTGATATTCCACCTGTAATCTGTCCATACGTCCCTGCAGTTGTGCAATTCCGGTGTTCCACTCTTCTATGGTCCTGCTGATGCTTTCTATCTGCTCCTGCAATTCCCGGATCTTTTGCTCTTTTCTCCGTTTCCTCGCCAGATATCCCACATATTCTGCCGCCTGCTTGTCCGCTTTACCGGCTAAGATTCCCTGCCGGAAGCTGCCATCTGCACCGAAACAGATTCCCTGTGTCTTTCCTTCCTCTTCATAAATATTGCTGAGGATTTCCAATACCGGAGTTCTTAATTCCTGCGGTAGATCGTCACTTACTGTCAATCCGGAAAAATGGCTGTTCCCCGGCCCGTCCGTCTGCAGGACAGCATCCAGGAACTCCGGATGGTCTGCTTTTATTTTCACAAAATCTTCCGGTGTCACCACCAGGGCATCCAACATTCCGGTCATTTGCATTTGTGCTTCCAGTCTCGCACAGGCACTCTCCTCCAGATCCTTGGCAAACTCTACCGTTCTGTAGAACGGAATGGCTGTGATTCCTGCCTGTGCCAGGGATACTCTGGATTTTTCGACTGTCTCATCCCGTTCTGGCTCCAGTTCCTGCTGTTCCTGCACCTTTTTAAGCTGTTCCCGGACATCTTTTAGGATTCCTTCCTGAATTTCCCTCTGATACTGTTTCCCATTCTTTGCGTCTGTAAGCTGTTGACGCTGTCTTTCATAATCTGCGCGGAAATCCCCCTGTATCTCCACGCCATCCGCTACGGTATCGTATCGTCTTGCTTTCTGCTCCGCCTGCAGGAGAACCTCACGTTCCGGATGCCATTCCTCAGATGTTTCCGCTCTGTGAAAGACTTCCGTGATCCATGCATCGATTCTGTCGGCCACCTGTTCTTCTGCCATCTCCAGCCGTTGCTCTTCCGCTGCTTTTTTCTTCTTCGTCTCCTCCAGTCGGCTGGCGGCTTCCTCGTATTGTCCGGATATCAATTCATATTGACTGAGTGCTGTTCTTCCTGTCGTCAGATGATTTTTCCATATTTGCAGATGCTCCGCAATCTCGTCTCTTTCTTCATATTCCTCCAGTCCGATTTTCTCTTTTACCTTCTCATGATGTTCCCATTGCAGAATTTCCTGTTGTTCTTCCAGATCTTCCCGCTTTTCCTTTAAAGTATCACGACGCAGTTCCAGCTGTTCCTCCAGCTTTTTCAGAACAATCTCTTCTTCCCGGATCCGCTCCCTGCCATCTTCGATCTTTTTCTCCCAGCGTTGCTCTCCATCCACAGCCTCCTGATGCTCTGCCTTTAATTTTTCCAGTTTCCGGTCCGCATCTTCTAGTTCCGGATCCAGAAGAGCGTTGCGTTCCGTTTCTTTCAACTTTTTCTCTGCTGTAAGTCTCTCCGTATCCTGCACTGCCCGGTTCTGCTCTTCCAATGCCTCGCTCTGCCGCTGTTCCTGATCTGCCAATATTGCCTGTTCTTTCTCCACTTCCTGCTTCTTGCCCAGATAACCCTGCGCTTTCTTCGCAAGCATATATTGGTTATATCGGGTATATTCGTTGCGGATGATCTTCACATCATCGAAGGCGCGGTTGAGCATCTCCAGGCTGTCCTGGATCTCGTCCATTTTTTCCATGGCATCTACCATGGGCCGCAGCTCTTCGTCCGTCAAAGTCTGCAAGGAATCATTCAAAATATCATACACTTTGGTCGGTTTAAACTCTTTGGAAAGCTTGGGAGCGCGCACCTTCACCAGCAGTTTGATGAACTGCTCATACTGTTCTTCTTTTCGGAAACCGAAAATATATTGGTTGACATGCTTTTTGTATTCCGACGGACTGTCTGTGAAAAAATTGTCCTCCCCCAGTTCCGCCTTCATCTCCCGCTTATCCCGGGGAATTTTATTCGATCCCACTTCCTTATACAGCCACAGATCATATCCTACTCTGCGTCCGTCCAGAATCACGAAGCCCCAGAAATCCATCGGTTTCCCACGTTTTGCCTTCTGACCGATTCCTATGGTACGATATTCTCCGGAATCCTCTTTCCAAAATTCCAGAAACAGATAGCCGGTAGACTCCTCCTTGCCCTCTTCTCCCAGAAAATAATATTCCATCCGGCGGTCACTGGAGCCAAAAGGATCCAGGCGGCTCGGTGTACGGTCTCCATCCAGTACAAACGGGATAAAACTCTGTGTCGTAATAGATTTTCCGGATCCATTCTGTCCTCGGAGAAGGAGTTTTCCATCCTCGAATTCAAAGTCCTCTTCATCATATAACCAGAAATTTACAAAACCGATCCGGTTCATTTTCCAACGTTCACTCATTCTTCTCCGCCTCCTTTGTAGTCCGCCGGGTACTGCCCTGCCAGTCTCCCTACTGCCGGCAATATCACAATCTGATTCTCCCTGCGGTCAGCCATCATCCAGTCTTCCATATACTTCAAAATGGTTTCCACAAGCCTGTCTTCATCCATTTCGCCGTATTCCTTGCTCCATGCATCCTTCCATTTACGTCTGCTGCCCACGATGATATCCCTGAATGTCGATTCGGGCATGGCAATACATTCGTCTTCCTGTAATTCTATGTTTCCTTCTTCCAACCGCCTCTGTATCTCTGCACAGATCAGTAATACGCTTTCCGAAATCTGGGCCTCCCGGGGATGTACGGTTCCGTAGCAATCGTCTGCTTCCAAAGCAAAAAATGCTGCATTCCGGTAGATTTCCAGATTTCCTCCCATGTTTTCCCGCAGATATCTGCCGACCCATTGTCTCTGATTTTTCAAGTATAATGCATCAGCGTCCTCTGTACTGTCCCAGTAAAGTGCCGGGCAGACTGCCAGTTGCCGGTATACCCGGTTAATACGCCGTGATCCTCTGTTTTCCTCAAATTCCTCAAAATCTGTCTTTTCAAAATCCTTCCAGGATTCATATCCGGAAATGTCGGTAGTAAAGCTGCTGGTAAAATATTTCGAATAGCCTGTATTTTCATACAGTACTTCCTGCCCGGCTTCCTGGCTGAAGGATTCACTTTTTCCTTCATACACCCTGAGCATCTGCAGCCGTTCCATATACTGCAATACCCGGACCAGTGATTTTCTCTGTGTAAAGGAGGTCCAGTCCACCGGCATGTAATTTTTCAGTTGTGTCTCCACATAGTCGATCAGTTCCGACAGCAAAAACTGCCTGCCCTCCTCGGCATCCTCCAGATACATCAGCACCACACATAGTATGCAGTAGTCCCGAATGTCCGTAAACTCACTGATTCCCATAAATGCTTCTGCATGCGCCGGCCTCTTCTCCAGTTTTAACAGCTTCTCTGTATGTATCAGCTTCCATCCCAGTTGTTCTCTGATAAAACGTTGAAAGTTCGGAATATCCCGTTTTACTTTATAAAAAGTCTCCTTGTCACTGTCCCGGCAGATCCAGAATTTTTCCATTAAGGTTCTGATTTCATTCATTTTTATTTAAACTCCAATGTATAATCCGGCATTTTCAAGTCGCCATCTTCGCATTTCAGGACACAGCTGCCGTCTTTTCTCTTCAGCTGATACTCCTGTCCGTATTCCGTCCGCCCCGTCTTTTCTGAGCTCATATTGGCCTGAGCGATCCACTGCAGGAAAATGGCTCGTGTGTCTTCGGAAACCACTTCGTCAATCTCTGCAAACCGGATCTTCTGCTCCCTGATATACCGGAGTACCACTTCCTTCTGCTTCTGCGCCTGTCGCAGGTAGCTTTCCCGCTGTGCCATTTTTTCCAACGATTTATCGGCAAAACCTGTTCTGTCTTTTCTCTCACGATACCCTCTCGTGTGAGGCTTCAGCAAAAACATTGCCGGCTCTTCCTGATAAACACTGTTATTAATGCCATCCTCGTCTCTCGGAATATTAGTCTTATAATGCTCGATCTGCTGCACTCCGAAGACATGCGCCGACAATTTATGGGCTTCCTCCAGATCCTCACATTTCAAGAACAATTCCAGAAATTTTTTATAATCATCCTTTCGGCTGATGCCCCAGTTCTGAACCTGTACGATCAGGGCTGCATTTTGAATAATGTTGCGTATAATATCACTGGTGATCTTCAATACTTTTTTAGCTTCGCATTCCTGTCCCCGTCCGTCCACGAACCAGTTTTTCAGGGAATACCATTTTCCGTATACATTTTCCCGGATGCTAGGCTCGGCATTTCCATGTATTTCCAACAGTGCATGGGGAATATCCAGTTCACTTGCCACAACCCGCTCCAGAACCGTATTCTCCATGCACTCTGTATTCTTTTCCAGCAGCTGTTCCATCCGCTTGGAATGCCGCTGTAATTCCTGCACAAATTCATTCAGATATTTAATAAATTTGTCCTTATGAACCATGAATTCCACGGATTTCATCAACTTTTCTGTTTTCCCGGAATAGAAATCCCGCAGATAGTCCTGATAGTTCTGGTTGAGTCTCTTGAAATCTTCCTGTAATGTCTGCCACCATTCGTTCACCGTGCGAAGTTCCGCGTTTTCCATCTCCTCCGTCTCATCCAGACTTCTCTCCAGACGAACGAAAAAGTTTGTCGACAGATTTCCCGATTCCAGAAATAAATTTTCCAGGCGTACCGTCAGACGCTCGATCTCCACGGCATATTCCGACATGGTATAGCGATATTGCTTATTTTTATAGTCCGCTATCGTGTACACTTTTCCGGGATCCTGTATCGGTGTAAGATTTTTCCACTTTACAAGTGCTTCCAGATCCTGAACCAATTGTTCCATGGAATACAGTTCAAACGCGTCATCTTCTTTTAAAAATTGAAAGATATCCTCTTTATATAGCTGAAAATGCATCTTTTCATATTCCCGATAAAAGCACCTCATAATTTTTCGATATACAGGTGCATTCTGTACGGATAAATAGGAAGTTTCATTGATCTGTTCAAAATGATCCATCCGTTTGTTCCCCTCTCAAGTATCTTATTAAGTACTATTATCTATATTTTATGTCCTATTTTCAGTACTCTATTGTGTTGCCTAAATAAATGCAATCATATACAATGGCAATGTCACAATCCCCTCTTCGCTCACACCTATGTTGCCATCCACAAATTTGTATCCATAAGATATATCTTTGTTATTTTTCATCAACCATTTTAATGAATTTGCCCGGGTATTTCCGCTCTTGACTTCAATGGGAACCACGCTCCCGTCTTTTTGGATGATAACATCGATTTCTCTTTTCGTTGTCTCATTTTTATAGAAATAGATCTGATATCCCTTCTTATAAAGAGCATCCGCTATTGCACATTCATAGATACCACCTTTTGAATTTCCTGCTAATGTGTTTTCCACAATATGTTGCTTTAAAGAAAAGTCCTTCATCGCCATCAACAGTGATAAATCTGTTGTATACGCCCGGAAAAAGTCGTCTCTTGCATAATCATCCAGATCAAATCTGACATCTGTAACCAGTTTACATAATTGCACCATATCTGCCCGAAGCAGCCATTCCACACTTGAATAATATTTTTGTGCCCTTCCACCATGCTCGATTTCTTTATATTGAAATTTATGATTTTCCTTATCTAATAGCTGCTTTGCCAGTGAAAGATAGCACTTCTCTGCCTTCACCTTTTCTTCAGCGGTTGCATAATATGCTATGTCATATTGATATCCCTGTAAGAGACTTCTTTGGACCCTGTCAACTTCTCTGAAATCCTTCGTATCTATATACTTCTGTACCACTTCCGGCATACCGCCTGTTGCAACATACTGTCTGTAGTAATTCATCATCTGTGAATGAATTGCCTCCGGTATTACTGTCTTTAAATGCAGATACCCGCAAAGATTCCCTATCATTTCTTCGGAAATCCCAATTCCCCAAAGAAATTCTTCGAAATCCATCCCGTACATTCTCAGATAATCAACATACCCTACAGGATAGGAAGATGCTCGTTTATAGTCGATTCCCAGAAGTGATCCCGAGGTAATGACATCATATCTGTTGTCTGTTGCCCAGAACTTGAGCGATGTGATCGCTTCCTGACATTCCTGAATTTCATCCAGGAAAATCAAAGTTTTCCCGGGAACAATTTTCTTTTCCGGAAAACGAAAACGCATAGCCATAATCATATTGTCTACTGTCAGATCTCCAGCAAAAATATCCATTGCAGATGGCATCTGCTTAAAATTAATTTCAAGCAGTTCCTCAAAGTTCTCTTCCGCAAACCGCTCGATGATATATGTTTTCCCCGTTTGTCTGGCTCCCTGGACAACCAGGCATTTTTTGTCCTTTGTATCCAGCCAGTTTTTAATAAACGTTGTTGCTTTTCTTTTTAGCATAATACACCTCAAATTGATAGAATTTATTACAATTAATGTTTATTATCAACATTTTAGAACGATAAAATGTTTTACTTATCAACATTTCAGAAAATTATATCATTCTTTTTGAGCTTCGACAAGACGCAGATGCATACATATTATTATAAAAAACAGCTCATTCCATGTTCTTCCACATTTCATGAGCCATTTTTCCATATATTCCCACATTTTATAAACTTTTATTTATTTTCACTTGTGCCCGAGCAGTCTTCCTCCCCCATTGTAAACAAAGATTTCCCATTATAGCAATCTGGACTGAACAGTCCCTGCCTATGGGTGACTGGGGTAAATACCTTCGTCTCCCCTGGAGCGATCTCTTCATGATTGAAGATCAGGCTGTGTCCCCTTTGATTTTTGATCACGGCCTGCTTAATATTATCGGACCAGTTGTAGGTCTCCATGACATCACCGAATCCCTTCGGAAAATACCGGAAATCCAATGCGCAGGGATCTTCTTCGGTGGCATATTTCATGTATAATACGCTGTCCTGAAACATTCCGATGTGAACTCCCGGATTCACAATTCCCACAGCATCCCCGAGATGATATACCAATTTGCTTCCGCTGTGAACGCTGGACACTTCGATATAGACACAGTCCTCATATTTCCCGGCAATTTCGATCAGGCGCTGTTTCTCCTGTTCTTCCATCTGTGCAATCTCCCGCTGTCCTGTCTCCTGCAGAGCACGGATCTTTCTCACCATTTCATCCGCCGTATCCTCCGGCTCTCCCAGTGACATTTTTGCCGCCGCGGCAATGATCCGGTCCAGTGCATTTTCCGAAGTATCAAGACGGGCCAGTTCCTCCCGGTATTCCTGTACTACATTCCCATACGGTGATACCATCATATATTTCAGCGGGCAGTGATAGACCGTATTTCTGGTCTCATAGATCAGAACATCCTCTTCCAGAGAAGCCTTGACCAACGTGGATGTCGTGGCTACATAGACATTTCTTCCCAACCGTGGATGTACATCCGCAGTCCCCGACAGATTGTACTCTCCGTCATATACATAGGGCTCCCAGTTTCTCATCGTTACTTTTGCCTTTTCCATCCCGGATACCTCCTGTTTTTACTGAAAGTATACCAGATTCGGAGAATAATGTCATTCTACCGGTGGTTGATTTTTGTATACAGAGCAATTTATTAAAAAATGCGCCAGAAGACTTATCTGCCTTCTGGCGCATTCATTATTTTTCTCTTAGTACAGCTTCGCGCCTGCCGGAATATGGTTGTCCACCATGAGCAGGTTCAGCTTCTCTTCGCCGTTCTCCTCGCATACTGCGGACAGCAGCATACCACAGGACTCAATGCCCATCATGGCTCTGGGGGGCAGGTTGGTGATGGCGATCAGTGTCTTTCCAACCAGTTCTTCCGGCTCATAGTAAGCGTGGATACCGGAGAGGATGGTGCGGTCGGTGCCGGTGCCGTCATCCAGAGTGAACTGTAACAGCTTCTTGGACTTGGGTACTGCCACGCACTCTTTTACCTTAACAGCTCTGAAATCGGACTTGCTGTTCGGAGTGAAGAATCCGTTGTTATCACCGGCGGTCTGGGCACCTTCTGCCTTGCCGTCAGCTTTCTTGGAAGCGCTACTGTCTAAGCTCTTCATTGTCGGGATTGGATTGGTCAGTTCTTACGTCCTATTCCGTCTTTGTCCCCTTGGCTCCGTCCAAATGCATTTCAGGGTCTTTGAGGATTGCCGTCCTGTTCCGTGCTAATGTCTTAGCGTGTGGTACTGGGATGTCCTTGTGTCCCATCACCGTCTGAATGACCTTGAGATTCGTTTCGTTCTCGCAAAGCCTGGTACAGAAAGTATTCACTTCTTATAATGTTTCCCTGAAATAAGGGACTGTTCTGCTTTCCAGTAACTTCTTGATATCACCGATCAGATTCTTCACTGTCTGATAAGCCAAGTCTCTGTCCTCCGCAATCTCCAGCATCTTGCGTTCCTTATTGATAAAGGTAAATACGATGTCATGCTCCTTCGTCGGAAGGGCCTTGAGAGCTGAGTCAAAGACTTCAAATTCCCGTCTCATCATATGGATCGTGAGAATATCATGTTTGTGCTTTTCCGGAGTATCCGTCTCCTTCAGGATGTTACCGGAGAAATTGCATTCCTCAATGGCATCCCGAATCATGATATGCTCGATGGTCTTTGCAGCTGTAGGATCGCTGAGATGGCTTGTCTAAACCCTAACGCCCAGATCATCGTCATTCTTCTTCCGCCTGTTGTATTCCACTTCAAAAAGGATCCGATTAAACAACCCTGTTTCGTAACAGTCTACCAACTGAGGAAATACGCTGTAGTTCTTGTAGATCAGTAGGAAGCGTCATGCGGATTTGAATTACCGTAGGCTTCCACCAGTTTTTCTTCTGTAATGCACATGTTCGCACCTCCATAACATTTCTTGGAGGTTAGGCTTGTCGGCTTGCGTCACCTCTTGCTTACATATGTCATTCTACGGAACACCACGGAATAAATCGTTCGTCAAACGGTCAACTTCTGTTGACCGGTAGTCAACTCAAAAAAGTAAAAAGAAAAGACGTATGAAACCAAATGTCTCATACGCCTCATAGGATTTATGATTATAAAAATGCTATATACTCAAAGATACCGCGAAGATCGTTCTCAGCCTGCTCCGTAAAGGTAACATCATATTTCATACATTATAATCCCTTCGGATATCCGCAAAAACCTGAGCTGCAGATTTGGTACGCCCTGCCTGCATATCCGCATATCCTTTCTCAAGTTCCATGTCCAAAGTCTCTACGTTCATTCTCGAAATATCAACAGGTCTCGCAGTTGGAATCTTTACCTCAAACGGAAGCCCCCTATTTAGAATGATCTGCTTATAAAACATATTGATAGCATTAGATGCCGGGATCCCCAAAGTAGCCAGAATTCCCTCAGCCTGTTCTTTAACATCCGGCTCTATTCTTGCATAAAGATTTGCTGATTTAGCTGCCATATCATCACGCCCCTTTCTTTTACCCATATTATAAGTCAATGTACGGACAAAGGCAATACATTTTTCAAATCAGTGCCCTGATCTGCTTCAAAAGAATCTCTCTTACAGACTGATACTTCACATCTCGCAACAAACCAAGCGCTTCATCCGCAAATCCATCATTATTATCTGCAAAACCCAGCAGATAATTCGGCGTAGTCTGAAGTACTTTGGCTATCTCTGCCAGACCGCTGGCTCTCATGTAAAATTTCTTTTACATAGCTTAATTGCGGTCTATTTAGCTTGTTTCCTGACTACTCAGGAAAAATATTTCTACCCTCGCCCCACCTGTATTTTCAGAATTTGAAAGTTTAATACCTCCACCATATTTTTCAGCCACAGTTTTTGCAAAAAATAGTCCCATCCCATAATGGGCTTCGCCATTTCTACTTGTGTCATCCATAAAAAACTGCTCTGTGCCATGCAATAATGCTTCTTTTGTAAATCCTGATCCGCTATCCTCCACAATGAATGTCAGCCGGTCATCCTGCTCCTTTGCGTCAATATAAATGATTCCATTTTCTTTTGTATGCTCCACTGCATTCTGAATCACATTCATTACGGCCCGGAACATTGGATCATAAGCAATCGTTACCTTTTTATCACTTTGTTCCGCCTTCCAATCTATTTTCTGGTGATAGATTTCTACCAGTCCGAGTGCCTGTTCCTTTATATCTGCGAAAAAATCTTCTAACCTCACCGTTGTATAGGTAACATCACTGCAATTCCATGATTTTGTGACATCTATCAACTGTTTTACATAACTTTGTATCTGTGTTGTGCCGTTCAAAACATAAGTGATATTATTCTTCTGTTCTGTGGTCAGTTCAGTCTCTGAAAGTAGTTCTGCATTTCCCCGTACAATCGTAAGAGGTGTTTTAATATCATGCGCCAAAGCAGACATCTGTTGTTTCTTTTCCTGCTCTGTTTTCCACTGCTTTTCTAAAGATTCTCGCAATGCATCTCGCATATCATCGATTGCCGATAAACAGTCATCAAACTCTTTGATACCGGAACAGGATGTCTCATATTCCAGATTTTGATCCTTTATTTGTCCGATTGCGTCTAATACAGGCTGCATCTGCTTTTTGATTCTTTTTCCAAAACGTATGGACGGAATGATGATAATCGCTACCGCTCCAATCACTGACATAATACTCATCACATTCTGTGGTCCTATAAAATGCTCCCTCAAAAAAGCTGAATGATATTGAGGTGTCAGGCGATATTGCAATACAACATATTCATTTTCCCTTACAATTACTTTATAAAAATATTTCCCGGATGCGTTTCCGTACTTTGCAACATTCCATGCTATCTGTTCGTATTGTTCTGACAGATCTCCACCTATTTTCTCTCCATTCTCTGAAAAGATTACATAATCACAAAGTGCGGGAATCATCTCAGCAGTCACTTTATCTGCACGTAGAATCGTATCATATGCTTCATTAATCTTTTGCTCTGCATAATTTGCCGGATAAATACAGCCCACACTAATCAAAAGGTACAGCAGCAGCCAAGCAACAATCACCAAACCTACTAATGATCCAAGCATGACCAGTACATATCTCATAAAAATCCTGCTGAGTGCATTGCTTCTCTTTACTCTTCCCATTTATATCCAATCCCCCAGACTGTTTTTATCGGTGTATAATCATAATCCGCAAATTTTGCTCTTATATTTTTGATATGCGTGATTATAGTACTGTCATTACTCTCATTGTCAAAGCCAAAGACCGCTTCCAATATCTGTTCCTTCGAGAAAACCTGTCCTCTGTTTTTAGCCAGAAATTCACAGATTTCGTACTCCGCTTTCGTAAGAGGAAGTTCCTTATCATCAACCAATAGTTTCTTTTGAGATATTTGAATACAGACCCTCCCCAAAACCATCCGGACAGAATGTTCCCTGTGCTCTCTTCTAAGATGTGCATTGATCCTTGCCCGAAGTTCCATCACTCCAAATGGCTTTGAAATATAATCATCTGCTCCTAAAGAAAGTCCGTTTACCAGACTGTTTTCCTCCGTTTTTGCCGTAAGAAACAAAATCGGACAATCCACAAGTGCCCTGATTCTTTTGCATAATTCGAAGCCATCAATTCCAGGCATCATAATGTCCAGTAAAATCAGGTCATAACGATGTAATTCTTCCATATTAATTTTTAGTGGATTACTTACTTTGGTAACCAGATGTCCATCCTTATTCAAAATGCTTTCTATCATTTCCAGAATTGCCGGTTCATCATCAACTGCCAGTATTTTTGCCATAGTTTCCCTCGATTCTATTCCGATATTCTGTTTCCTTCCCAGTGGTTTACCCACCAAAAATAGTATACCATACTAATCCCTGTAAATATTAAGCAACCTGGTATGAATGACAACCATTCACCTACACTAGTTTCTCCCAATACAGATTGCAGATAAGTATATGGTACTCTACCCGTCCAGCAGACAAATACATATTTCCACACATAATCTCCAAGTCCGGTAAGCATCAATGCACTAATTAGTCCTGATATAATCCCTGCTCCAATGGATACCCCTTTTCCAAACTGAAAAGCCAGAATCAGCTGCCACAGATAAAGTGGAACACTGCTTCCCCACAGCAGCAATGCTGCAAATATACATCCTTTCATGATTTCGATATCGCTTGATGCGATTCTTCCAAATCCAATTCCGAATATGATTGCTGTCAATAGGATAGAGCACAGACACAAAACCAGTAGCATCAACAGTTTCGATAAAAATGCTGCAGGTTTATCCGGTAAAGACAACAGATTTTGAAAATCACCTGCATTTTGTTCCTGTTCCATCACACTTGCTGTAAAAATTCCAATAAGTACCGGAAGTCCTGCTCCTATTGCCTGATAAAATGCAATCACTTTCATATTTTCATTCCATGGTGAAAAAAAGTAATATATTAAAAATATAACGCTGGTTATAATCGGAATCAGTAAGTGTGCCAGAATCACAGATGTTCCTTTCATCTTTCGCAAGTCTGCATTAAGAGATCTTCCAATCATCTTATTTCACCTCTCTTCTCTCAAACCATTTCAAAAACAGAACCGTTACAAAAACAAACCAGATGATTGAGAGACACATTCCCGGAACAATGACTCCCGTATCCAAAAGAGGATTCCCTGCTTCTGCGGCAAGTCCATTTGGTAAAACATGAAGCAACGGGCACATCATTCGCATAGGGATTGCAGAAACAAGTACATACCAGATTCTGGTTTGTGATATTACCACACCGCTGACGGTAATAAATAGGCAGACGAACAGGTTTACAATCATTCCAAATCGTTCACTTAAAAATAAAGCTACCGGAATCTCCCATAACTCAGAAACCGTCAGAAACAATACTGCAATCAACGCTCCTCCAACTGGAACATGTGTCGTTAGAAGAAAGCCTCCAAGCGTTGCTCCTGCAAACACAATCACATTAGAAAACAAAATCATGTACCCAATATAAATAATTTTCCCCAGCAACAATTTTCTTCTGTCTGTGGGAATAGTCATTAAATGATAGTATTTTATCTTTTTCTCCTGCGCCACAGAAAGATAACAAAATAGAGCAATCATCCCCGGCAGCAAAAGTGTATACCACCAGTTCCAAACACTTTCTGCATAAGCATTTGTCATCCCAAGAGTAAATATAAATGCCATGACAAATGTAAGAAGAGGAAATCCCCAGATAAACTTTTTTCGCATGGTTCTTTTGGCTTTTTGATGTTCTGCTTTTATAATATTAACCATGGATTTCACCTGCTTTCTGGTTTTTTCTTACCACATTCATAAACAAATCTTCAAGATTATCTCCCTGCTTTAATGCTCCTTCGTATCCTAAGATTCCACCTGAAATAATCCCGACTTTATCTGCAAGTAACTGTACCTCTGAGAGAATATGACTGGAGAGAATTACAGTGATTCCCTGTTCCGGAAAAGACCGGATCAGCTCTCGTAATTCCTCGATGCCTATTGGATCTAATCCATTCGTAGGTTCATCCAATATCAAAAGTTCCGGTTCTCCAAGCAATGCCATTGCAATGCCTAGTCTTTGCTTCATCCCCAAAGAAAACTGTCCTGCTTTCTTCTTTCCGGTGTTTGTAAGTGATACAATCTGCAAGACCTCATCAATTCTGTTTTCATCTGTACCAAGCAATAATTGTCTTACCTTCAAATTCTCTCTGGCGGAAAGATTTTCATAAATAGGCGGATTTTCAATTAACGCTCCTATTTTTGATAAATCTTTCCTATCCAAAAGTTTTCCATCAAAGTAAATCTTTCCTGCAGTTGGTTTCATCATACCGGTCAGCATTTTCAATGTGGTAGATTTACCAGCGCCATTCGGTCCAAGCAGTCCATAAATCTGTCCCTTTTCGATATTAAGTGAAACATTATTTACCGCTTTCTGTTTTCTAAAATATTTACATAGATTTTGTGTCTGTAACATCATTTCCATCTTTACTATCCTTCCTTCTATATTTCATTTCTTACTGAAATATAACCTAACAGAAAAAAATAAAGATTTGATGAAGATTTATTCCCGTATGGAATAAACCATCAATTGAATATCATTATCAGAACTCGGCTTTCCACTGAAATCAGCAAAGCTGTTACAAATACGAAGTCCTAATTTACAGAATATCTCCTTCAAAAATCTGTCCCGGAAGTTTTTTCTTCTCCATATACGGGAACTCTCTATCAAATGCCTCTGCTTCCTTTTCATTTACCAGATACCCTGCCGAAGGTGCATACTCTCCTGTAATTCCATTAAGATATCCCGGTATCAGTTCTTTGCACAGAAAGAAAGATGCATCCTCGCCTTCCGGCAATCCATGATAGCGGATGCCAAACTCGCTTGCCTGTTTAAATCCGCTTTTCCATAAAAATCAATATTTCCTTCAAAGCATACTGCTCCGCATCCAAGCTCTTTTGCTTTTTCCAGAGAATAATCCAGTGAAATCTTTCCTTACCCCTTCCTTTTAAGCTCCGGTGCAATACAGATTGTTCCCATGCTGCTACTCTATCATGATAGCATATGTCAAATTGACGTGCAGTTTCACGATAGCTTAACTTTTCTCTGTGCATTGTTTCCACTACTTTGATTTTGAATTCCGGTGTGTATCTTTTGTTCGGCTTTCCTTTTGGCATAAAAATGCCCCCTTTCGTTAGATTTTTTATTGGTATATTTCTATTATACCACATTGTCTAACAAAAGGGGAGCATTTCAAAAGCCGTTCCGTTTTTTGTTCTTATTAATGAGCTGTCACGTCAGAAAATTCTATGCCGACCTGCTTGCCCTCATATGTTGCAGAATACTCGAACGTTGTGCCAACAACTGTCGCCTTGCCATTGCTGTCTATCTTGAGCTTGCACTTCGGAAGCTTCTGGATATAAAGCTGTTTTGTTTCCCCAGGATAGTTGTTGTCATATATCTGAAGGATATATTTTCTGTGGCAATCAGAATCCTGAATAAGTCCGATAGCGTTCACTGTATGAGTATCGTCTATAGTTGTAACAACTGGTATGCCAAGGCTGAGCTGGTCTTCAAGCTTTTCAAAGCCCTTACTGTCGTTGTTAAGGTTATACTCTGACGAAGAATCGTCCCACTGGAGGGTGTTAAGTCTGTAGAGTGCCTTTGCGAACTCTGCGTCATTTGAGGAATAGCCGCCCCTTATTTTGTCAATGCCGTTTGCTATATCCATATCAAGCAGTTCTACCTTTTTCCAGCGGAGATTGCCGCCTGATATTTTCGTAACGTCCTTTACCCAGCCCTTGTTCTTGCTGTCATACTTATAGTCATCATTAAGGGTGAGAATATCCCCTGTGCAGGAATAGTCGAGATACTTTGTAACGTCTGAATATGTGCCCGCAAAAAGGTCTGAGGTTATCTTGCTAAGCGGCACTCTTTCGTCATACTGTTTACCAAAGTCTGTTCCGCTTATGTCATAGCCTGCGGCATTCACCTTTATGTCGCTCTTATCTGACGGAGTGATATCCCCAAGAGAAGTCTTTACATTTCCGAGATACCAATCTCTTGCCATAACAGCCATGCCGAAGTCAACACTTGCGGTAGTTGTTGTTCTGAAATTCTTGAATGAGAAGCCGTTCACCTTTGGATCAAAGCCTGTGTTGTAAAGTGAATAACCTCTTACGTTATCATCAGCGTTTGTGTATGTAACAATATCATAGTTCAGTGTAGTAACTATCTGCTTGTAAACGTCATTGAGGGCGTTTGCGTCAGAAGCTGAGTAATACTTTCCGCCTGTGGAATAAGCAAGCTCCTGAAGCCAATCTCTGTCAACATCTCTGCCAAGACCAACAGTGAGAACGATTATGTCCTTATCCTTTGCAGTATTTGCAAGGCTTGAAACGCTTGCAGGATTAAACTCGTCAGACTCGCCGTCTGTGAGCATCACGATGATATTTCTGTATTTTCCACCGGAAGTTGCCTTGAACTCGTCCATGCACTTTTTAAGAGCCGTCTGGCTGTGAGTGCCGTTAAATATCTCTTTCTCAGACTTTATCTTATCGAGAGCTTCCGTAAGCTTCGTCTTATCATCAGTGAAGTCTACCATCTTTTTGTAGCTTCCTGTGAACTTGCAAATGCCGACCTGATAGTGGCTCTCAAACTTGTCGATAAGATTCTTTGCAAATTCAAGACGCTTGAAGTCAACATCATTCTCAGAAGAAGTTACACACTGCTCCTTTGGATACATAGAGCCGGAGTTATCAACGAGGAAGCAGATCCTTGTTGTGGCTTCATCGTTTACAGTTTTCTCAACGCCTACCACATAAGTGCCAAGCTCTGTAAGAGAAGCAGAAACTGTCTTTTTGCTCTTGTCTGCCTTTGAATCCACCTTTGTGTAAAGGGTCGAGCGTGAATCAAATCTCAGCACTGTAAGGTCATCAAATGAATATCCCATTTTACTCAGCTTTGCAGAGTCGATATCGAAAGTTATCTTTGCCGAGTTGAACTTATAGTCAGAATAAGCGTCATAAGCCTTTGTGACGATACTTGCATTTGAAGAGATACCAAAGAGGTCAAGTTCAACGAGGGTCGCACTGGCAGCGTTTGCGTCGCCCTTTATTTCAAGGCGGCAGTCCCCTGCATTTTTTTCCACTGTAAGCTCTCTTTCAGCGTCATTGGTCTTTCCGTCAGACTTTGACTCTCTCGGATTTGTGCCCGCCATAAGCTCATAGCCGTCAAGAAGACCGTCGCCGTCAGTATCGGCTTCAATAGGGTTCGTGCCTAGCTTTATCTCATCGCCGTCGCTTATTCCGTCATTGTCAGTATCCTCGCTTTGAAGGTTAGTGCCATGACGTACCTCATCGGCATTCTTTATGCCGTCACCGTCCCAGTCCTGATCGTCAGAAAACTCCGACTCCTTGAAGGTAGTGCTTATATCAAGCTTTGTTATGACCGATTTCGCCATGGCGATACGGTTATTTTCCCTTATTTTCAGACCCACGACAACACAGGCAGCCACAAGGAACGCAAGCACTATACACAGCACCAGCAATGCTATCTTCTTTTTGCGCTTTCCTCTGTTCATGCTCTGAACAAAATCATTCGTATCAGAAAAATTTGCTTTCATAAATATTAATTCCCCTTATCAGATCACATATTTCACGATATTAATATTTTAGCATATATGCACCTCATTTGCAAGCAAAATAGCCTAGAATAATTCACAAAATAAACTGTTCTTTTTTGTTTACAAACAGTATATCTTACCAAAACATTAACAAGATAATTCTTTTATTATTAACCTAAAATAAATTAAAACCTTCTTTTTCCACAAAAAAGGGCAGCCCCTCTCGGAGCTGCCCTTTGGCATAATACTATCACTCTTCTGTAACAGTATTATAAATAACGTTCACAACGAAGTCCTTGTCATAATCTACCTGCAAGATAGAATCAGGCTCAAGCTCGTCTGCAATGATCTTCTTTGCAATAAGAGTTTCGATACGTCTTTGGATAAACCTCTTGAGAGGTCTTGCACCGAAGTTCTGATCGTAGCCCTGATTTACGATAGCTTCCTTAGCGGCGTCTGTTACCTCTATGCTTAGCCTCTTGTCTTCAAGACGCTTGCCAAGCTCTGCAAGCATAAGGTCAACTATCTTGTATATCTCCGTCTTCATAAGAGGCTTGTAGTAGATTATATCGTCAAGTCTGTTAAGAAACTCAGGTCTGAACTGCTGTTTCAGCAGAGCGTCCACCTTGTCCCTTGCTTCCTGAGATATCTCGCCCTCAGGTGTGATACCCTCAAGGATATAAGGAGAACCAAGGTTTGAAGTGAGGATTATGATAGTGTTCTTGAAGTCAACCGTTCTGCCCTGTGAGTCTGTGATACGTCCGTCGTCAAGCACCTGCAAAAGGATATTGAAAACGTCAGGGTGAGCCTTTTCGATCTCGTCAAGAAGAACTACTGAATAAGGCTTTCTTCTTACAGCCTCGGTGAGCTGACCGCCCTCCTCATAGCCTACATATCCCGGAGGCGCTCCAATAAGACGGCTTACGCTGAATTTCTCCATGTACTCCGACATATCTATACGAACGATATTGTTCTCGTCGTCAAACAATGCCTGCGCAAGAGTTTTTGCAAGCTCTGTTTTACCAACGCCTGTAGGGCCAAGGAACAGGAACGAACCTATCGGCTGATTTGGATTTGCGATACCGGCACGAGATCTCATGATAGCCTCAGACACACGCTCAACGGCTTCGTCCTGACCGATAACTCTCTCGTGGAGGATATCAGGCAGGTGCAAAAGCTTCTCACGCTCGCCCTCCATAAGCTTTGCAACAGGGATACCTGTCCAGCGGCAGATTATCCTTGCGATCTCTTCCTCTGTTACCTTATCTCTTAGCAGAGTGTTCTTTGTCTTTGACTTCTCTGCCTTTTCTTCTTCCTCGGCAAGCTGCTTCTGCAAGTCAGCCATTCTGCCATATTTCAGCTCTGCAAGCTTGTTAAGGTCATATTCACGCTCTGCTCTCTCGATATCCTTTGAGCATTGCTCGATATCCTCACGGAGCTTCTGCACCTTAGAGATAGCAGACTTCTCATTCTCCCATTTAGCTTTCATCTCATTGAACTGCTCACGCATTTCTGAAAGCTCTTTCTGCACCTCATGGAGATGTTCAACTGCAAGCTTATCAGTTTCCTTTTTAAGGACAGTTTCCTCTATCTCGTGCTGGAGTATCTTACGTCTTATCTCATCAAGCTCAGTCGGCATTGAGTCCATTTCCGTTCTGATGAGTGCGCAGGCTTCGTCCACAAGATCAATAGCCTTATCAGGGAGAAATCTGTCTGTAATATATCTGTTTGAAAGAACAGCCGCCGCAATAAGCGCCTGATCCTGAATTTTTACGCCGTGGAATACTTCGTATCTTTCTTTCAGACCACGAAGTATAGAGATAGTGTCCTCAACTGTCGGCTCGTCAACCATAACAGGCTGGAAACGTCTTTCAAGAGCGGCGTCCTTTTCGATATACTGACGGTACTCGTTAAGAGTCGTTGCACCGATACAATGGAGTTCGCCCCTTGCAAGCATAGGTTTCAGCAAGTTGCCTGCGTCCATTGCGCCGTCTGACTTGCCTGCGCCAACGATATTGTGAAGCTCATCTATAAAGAGGATTATCCTGCCCTCAGACTTCTTTATCTCCTCAACGACAGCCTTAAATCTTTCCTCAAACTCGCCTCTGTATTTTGCGCCTGCGATAAGCGCACCCATATCAAGTGAGAAAACCTGTCTGTCTTTCAGGCTGTCAGGAACATCTCCGCTGACGATACGCTGAGCAAGGCCCTCCGCAATGGCGGTCTTACCAACGCCAGGCTCACCAATAAGGCAAGGATTGTTCTTTGTTTTTCTTGAAAGTATCCTTATAACGTTTCTTATCTCGCTGTCTCTGCCGATAACAGGGTCAAGCTTGTTCTGTCTTGCAAGCTCCACAAGATCCTGACCGTACTTTTTCAGCACGTCATATGTTTCCTCAGGGTTCTGGCTCGTTACCTGAGCGTTTCCTCTTACAGCTTGAAGAACTTTCAGAAACTTTGTTTTTGTTACCCCAAAGGTCTTGAAAATCTCTTTTACTGCACTGTTAGGGCTGTCCATTATGCCCATAACAAGATGCTCTACTGAAACATACTCGTCCTTCATTCTTGAAGCTTCCGATTCGGCTTCCGCAAAAGCCTTGTCAAGGTCGCTTGAAATGTATACAGAGTCCTGCGCACGTCCGCCTACCTGTACCTTAGGTATATCGTCAACTGCTCTTGTAAGAGCCGCCTCTATATTTTCAGGGGCGATATCCATTTTTACAAAAAGCTGCGGCACAAGACCGTTTTCCTGTGAAAGCAAAGCCAACATAAGGTGCTGCTGGTCAACAGCCTGATTTGAGTTTCTTGAGGCAATGCTCTGCGCTTCCTGCAAAGCTTCCAATGATTTCTGTGTCAATTTCTGAGCGTTCATAAAATTACCTCCCTTATCATCTTAAAAAGATATATGCTCACAGCAGGCGGAATGCACCGCCCACCGTTTAAAGAACGACAACGCCTTTTTTCAGATATCTTTCATACATTTCAGATACCTTTCTTGCCGCCGTTTCAGGTTCTGCAGCGTTGTCAAAGTAAAGCTGAATACAGCTGTCCATACAGCTTATATAATCACCGATAGCGTTCGCTATATCCTCGTCGGTCAGCTCCGACTGAGGCGGTGCGTAAAAATCTCTTGTAAATCTGCCCTCGGCTGTTTCATAAGGCACGCCAGTAGTGAAAAGATACGAAAGATATTTTTCCTCAAGCCTTGCCCACAGCTTAAAAAAGCTGTCAAGCATTGAAATGAGCTGTGTGCTCTGAGTTCTGAAAGATACTTTCAGCCTGCCCACCTTTCCGTGAAAATCTCGGCTCAGCTCTATGCTGTATCGTATGGTCGGCTTATATTTATATCTCAACGGACTTTTTATAGACATCATAGCGTCAGAGGGCTGATTAAGGGTCTGAAACCTGCTGTCCATAAGCTGTTCTATTTTTGCGAATATCTCACGCATTCTTTTTTCAGGGGTGAGAAGCTGGACACGCTCTGCCAAAATCTGATTTATCAGATTTGAACGGCTGGTATTCATTGAATATGCCAGTCTGTCGATAGCCTCCACCACATCGTCTGCAAGCACCAGACTATACACGCTCTTGTTCACTTTGCTCTCATCCCTTTCTTTAAGGCATTGCCTTTTATCACTGTACTTATTATACCACATTCTAATAATTTGTCAATAGGATTATATAATTTTAATTACGAATTATATAGATGCACAATAGAATGTATGTTCTGCACCTCTAATTTGTGCAGTTTTATTGAAAACTTGTCAAAAGTGTGATATAATAACAGATACCAAGTTGGAAAGGCGTGATAAAAATGCTCAAAGGCGTTATATTTGATATGGACGGACTAATGATAGATACGGAAAAGCTGCTCACAAGGTTTTGGTGTGAGGCGGCGAATCATTACGGCTATCCAATGACAAAGGAACACGTTCTGGGCATACGCTCTCTTGCAGCGAAGTATGCTATCCCACATCTGAAAGGCATTTTCGGAGAGGATTTTGATTACTACAAAGTTCGTGCAAAGCGCATCGAGCTTATGAACGAGTTTATTAGGCAAAACGGCATAGAAAAGAAAAAGGGGCTTGATGAGCTTCTTGACTATCTTGACAGCACAGGGCTGAAAAAAGCCGTTGCCACTGCCACCGACCTACAGCGCACCACGCTGTATCTCAGCTCTATAAATATCATTGACAGATTTGACAAGCTTATCTGCGGAAACATGATAGAAAACGGCAAGCCTGCCCCTGACATTTATCTTGCCGCCGCAAAGGAGCTGGAGCTTGACCCTGGCGAGTGCATTGCCCTCGAGGACTCACCAAACGGCATACGCTCCGCGTATGCCGCAGGCTGCAAGCCTGTTATGATACCCGACCTTTCACAGCCTGACGAGGAAACAAAAAAGCTTCTGTATGCCTGCTGTGATGACCTTTCCAAGGTCATAGGTGTGATACAAAAGCTTTTAAGATGAATATTCTGCCAATTCATGTAGGGGCGAACATTGTTCGCCCGCTTTTTGTAAAAACCTTATAAAAATTGATACAATGTTACACGAATTGACACAAACGCTACATAGGGATAGTAAAACCGATAGCTTTATCACTTCGACGGGCGAACGCTGTTCGCCCCTACACTGACTACACTGATTTGCAAAATAAAATACAAAAATGCGGATACCTCCACGAGATATCCGCATTTATTTTTTATCCTACCTAATTAATCCTCGACCTCAGAAACAGAAGACGTGTCAGTGTCCGCCTTGCTGTCCTTGTCTTTATTATCAGAAGCCTTGCCACCCAGATACTTTTCATAAATAGCTATCTGATCCTCAACAGACTTCAGCTCGTCCTTAGACTTTGTTGTAACACAAATATATTTGTGTCCATTATCATCAAGTATAGTTGAAAGGGTGTACTTTGCTTCGTCGGTAAAGCCTGTCTTTCCGCCCTCGATGCTTATGCCGTCGTCAGCCTCGCCGTCACCGTCACAATCCACATAGTAGCCCTCAATTCTCTGTGCAACAATGCTTGTAAGCTCGATACCGTCCTTGTGCTGTTTTGTCTTTGAAGTTGTGTACTTTGTTGCTGTAAGCACTTCACGGCAAGTTTCGTTATCCATAGCCGCCTTTGTGATAACTGCGATATCCTGCGCTGTGGAATAATGATTTTTGTTGTGCAGACCGCTTGCATTCACAAACTTCGTGCCGGTAAGACCAAGCTCCTGGATCTTAGCGTTCATAAGCTCAACGAACTTCTCCTCTGAGCCTGCAACTGCGTTTGCAAGACCTGTTGTGCCGTCAGCACCGCTCACAAGGATAGCCGAATAAAGCAGGTCTTTCATTGTAACAGTTTCCCCGGCTTCAAAGCCTGCTCTTGATGCGTTGTCCTCGATAAGAGGGTCGATATCATCGCTTGTGAACTTATATGTAGCGTCCATATCCTGAATATTCTCTGCGGCTACAAGAAGCGTAAGCATCTTTGTAAGAGAAGCAGGATATACCTTTTTCTCGTAATTATAACCTGCAACTATCTCGTTTGTGTCAGCGTCAACAAGTATAGCTGAGTTTGCTGTCATACCCTTTATATTTATATCCTGATAATTTGCAGACTTCACAGGATAATTGCTCACAGGCTCTTCCACAACTGATGAAAGGTCGTCAACCTCTGAAACCTCCTCAGAAGAGCTTTCCTCAGGTTTGCTGTTCACCTTAACAACTGCGTCTGCCACCTTGCTTGCCTGAATGGTATATCTTCCAGTTACCACCAGTGCCGCCGAGCCAACAGCCACAAGCATTATAACTATAAGCACAGCAACTATAGCTGCACCGCCCTTTTTGTTTGTCCTCTTCATTTTTACAACAATTCCTTTCCTAGTGCTTATACTGCACCTATCTCCTCTTTTTCTTCCTTATGACCATATTTTGCTTCATACTCGTTAAGAGTATCGTGACAATATTTAAGTATATCTCTTCTCGTCACAATACCTATAAAAACTTCCCTGTCATCAATAACAGGCACAAAGTTCTGATCCATTGAAAGAAGTATCAGATCCTCGATAGTAGAATAAACATAGACGGGTTTCATTCTAACACGCCTTGTTATCTCACTTATCCTATATTTTTCCAGCTCACGCATATCCTGAATGCCATTATTGAGCATGAACCACAGAAAGTCGCCCTCTGCAAGGGTCTTTACATATCTGCCCTCACGGTCGATAACAGGCACAGCGGTAAAGCTGTGATTTTTCATTTTCTCAAGAGCCTGCCTTGCTGTGTTGTCATCATAGACAAAATCCACGCAAGCCTTCGGCTTCAAAAACTTTAGTATATTCATTTATATATATCCTCTTGTAAGCATACGTTTTTATGCGGTAAAGACCGCACCTATAATTATACCAAAAAAACGCATACAAGTAAAGCATAGAGAGGGCATTTTCCGCCCTGCGTTTTCAACAAATCTCCACGCTGAAATTGTGCATTTTGACTTACTGCTGTGCAGACTTGTAGCCGTATGTGTAAACAATGCTCACAAAGCTGTCATAGGATATAGTCTTAAGATCGTCCGTCTGATATCCCCCTGCACTGAGATCGTCTGTTGTAACGCCTGCTTTGTTTAAGATACCCTGACAATAGCCAAGCCTCTGATCCTCTGACATACTGTCAAAGTCCACAAGACTTGTCGCCTGAGATACGTCAAACAGGCTGTCGTCAGCGTCCCCTGAAAGCTCGTCAACAGTGTATTCTGAAACTGTATCATCTGAGCCTTCAATGGTAAAGGTCTGCGTGTATTTTTTTAAGCTTCCGTCAGATTTATCAAAATACAGGTCGATAGCAGTAATGTATGTGTCGCCCGTATAAGTGTACTCCTCGATATCGAAATCATCCGCCTCATCACTGTTTATATGACCATAGGTTCTCGGCAGGTTTTGCTTGACTATGCTTTCAAGAACACCGTCAAGCTCCGTCACGTCTGACTTGTGATAAACACCGGTCACGTTATCGTAATCATATCCTGCTCCGTCAACATAGATAAATCCGCTGGTGCCTATATCCGATGTGACTTTCAGATAGATGTTTCCGCCCTTTTTGGCTCTTACTACCTCCTGCTTTGAGCCGTCGGCCTCTGTGCAGGTCGTTTTCAGAGTGTAGTCACCGTCAAAGATCGCAGCAGTTTTTTTAATAAGCTCACCCTGCTCGTTCAATACCTTACTATCCGCATCACTCTCGTTACCCTTGCTGTCCTCAGACTTTGCGCTGTCGGCATTGTCGGCTGTTGAAACGTTCGCCTTGCTCTCTGTGGCAGAAGAGCTGTCCTTACTATCCTTTGAACAGCCCGCTGCACACAAGCATACCACGCAAGCGCAGAGAGCCGCACATATTTTCTTTATGTCCATATGTAAATATCCTTTCAGACCATGTACTATATTTCTTTTTCAAGACAATACTGCTCTTAACATTATACACCCCTTAAACTTTTATGTCAAGAGATAAGGCAGAGCGTAAAGATCGGTGAATTATTTGCTATTTTACCTTATTTACGCACATAAAAATCACAAAAATCACCTATCAATGTATACTGTGAGTTCATGCTTTTTTCACAAAAGTCTGATATAATATTTGGGTATTCTGACGAAAGAGCACCTAAAGAAGAAAAATATATGTGAAAGAGGAAGTAAAGAATGGAAGCAGGTCTGATAATCGGAAACCAAATAATAATAATGTTCATCATCCTTATTATAGGCGCATTTTGCTATTTAAAAGGGATAATCACAAAGGACGGTACAAAACAGTTGTCCTCATTCGCACTGAATATAATCAATCCTGTGCTTATATTCATGTCCTATCAGTCAAAATATGACAAGACCCTTGTTCATGGTCTGCTGTGGTCGTTTCTGCTGTCAGCGATATCCTATGCAGTGACTATCTTGCTCACCTATGTTCTTATAAGAAAAAAGACTCCCGACCTTGCGGTGGAGCGTGTTTCGTCAATATATTCAAACTGTGCATTCATGTGCATACCCCTTATAAACGGCATTTACGGCTCAGAGGGCGTTTTGTATCTTACAGCGTATCTTACGTTCTTCAACGTCCTTATCTGGACGCACGGACTTATGACAATGAAAGGCGAGCGTGACTTTTCTTCTCTTGTGAAAGCCCTTATCTCACCGTCAGTTATAGCCGTTGTGGTCGGTCTTATTTGCTATCTTACAAATGTCAGACTGCCGAAAGTTCCTGCAACAGCTTTGCAGTACATAGCAGATATGAACACGCCTATCGCCATGGTGATAGCAGGTGCAACAGCCGCACAGACCAACGTTTTGAAAGCCCTTCAAAACCGCCGTATCTACTACGTTTCACTGTGCAAGCTCATAATACTCCCTGTGGCAGGCTTCTTTGCAATGTGGATACTTGATCCTCCTCCGATAGTTCTTATGACAGTTACCATAGCCGCCGCCTGCCCTGCAGCGACCATGTGTACAATGTTCGCTGTAAACCTTGACAAAGACCCTAAAACAGCCTCAGAGATCTTTACAGTCACCACTATCCTCAGTGCTGTAACTCTGCCGCTTATAACTATCTTTGCCGACAGACTTACATATCATATTTAAAGTCAGCCTAAGCAAACATATCCATATAAACAAAAAGACCTGTCAGCATTTCGCTGCACAGGCTGTGAAAAGATAAATAAGCTACGCTCTGCAATGCTTTCCGAAAACCTCGGAGAGCATTTTTTTATCACTCTTTTTGCTGCACCGCAGGTAATTCTATAAAAAGCCTGCCGCACACACTGATCCCCTTCATGACAACACCGTTTAAAGAGATTTCAAACGTCTTGCCTTTATAATTTTTTATCCACCCATAGTATACACCTTACTTCATCGGTGCCTCGGATAATAAAAGTATAACATATAATCAATTCACTGTCAATATTTCTTTGAACAAATAGCATATAAATTGTATATTTCAATAAAACAACCAGAAAATTTATAGCGTTTTACACAAAATTGTCAGAAAGCATTCTCAAACAAGACACAATTTCTCCGCTATTTTACTTTTTTCTGCAAAATATTATCCTCCGCCCTCATAAAAAATCTGTATACATCTCCAAGAGAAGCAAGGTCACTGCATACTGTGTCCAGCAAGTTCACGTTGAAAAGCAGCTTAGGGTCTTCACTGTCACAGCTTACACCGATATCCTTTTTATTGAGCCACAAAGCGTCCTCACGGCTAGCATTTGGAAAATGGTCACGCTTATACTCGTCACCGAACAAAACAAACTTGCTGTTGTCTTTCAGCGCCTTGTAAGCCTTTTTATATTCCTGCGCCCCTGCAAGTATCATCGCCCTCATTTCGTCCATGCTTTCTCTGTCGGTTTTGTAATATCCACAACCATAGCCGAAACCATGGGTAGAGATATAGAAATAAAACTCAGGCATGGGGTGATATTCGCTTTTGTCACGCTGGCATTTCAAAGAACACCACACGCTCTCTCTGAATATCGGTCCGCCCTTGTTGTAACGTGCGTCTTTGTAAAGCCTTGATATCTTTTTCGGGTTGCATACTATCCTGCTGTCAATATCGTTCATTATAGGTGTGAGCGCAGTGATAAGCTCTGCAAAAGGCTCTTCTATGAGCCTGTGATAATCCGCCTTATGCTCCTTGAACCATTCCTTGCTATCTCTCGTGTGATTTTCAAATAAAAAGCCGATAGCCTCTTCACTAAATAACATTTTTCTCTCTCCTTGATGTTTCTAAACTTATTATAGTATATCACGATTTGCATTTTTAATCAAGAAAAAAGAGCCTGCCAAAGCAAGCTCTCTTCCAAATGGATTTTATGAATGAAGTCCCATTTCGTAAGCGGTTTTCATGTGTGCACTGCTCTGCACTTCGCCCTTGTCCCACACGCCTGTGCCGTAAAGGATACCCTTTTCAACAGCCCCGTCAAGACAGTCAAGAGTAAATCCCCTTATGCTCTCAACTGTCTTTTCAAGGTTAGCGGCATTGGTATCAGCCGCAGTGAGTATATAATACACTTCTTTATTTACCATTTCAGTGTATCTCGGCACTGTTCTGTCAATGAGTGTCTTGAGCTGGGCGTCCATGGTGTAGAAATAAACAGGCGTTGCAAAAACGATAACGTCAGCGTTCACCATTTTGTCCATTATCTCCGCCATATCGTCTTTCTGCACGCACTTGTGAGTGCTGTTGCAAACGCCGCAGCCTGTGCAGTAGTTCACCTTAAAGTTCCTGAGAAATATTTTTTCCGCCTTGTGTCCTGCCTGCTGTGCACCCTTTATGAACTCATCGCAAAGCACGTCGGAATTTCCGCCCTTTCTAGGGCTTGCGGATATAACAAGTATATTTTTCATATTGTCACCTCAAAGATCAAAGAGTTTTTATAACGTCCTCAGCTATCTGCTCAGGGGTAAGATGATTTTCTTTCAGCACCTCGGCAGGATCATAGCGGTCATAGAACTTCTTTTCAAGACCAAAGCAAAGGGTCTTTACATCACTGTCGCCGTAAAATCTTGCTATCTTCTCGCCAAAGCCGCCCTCAAGAACGCCGTCCTCAAGAGTGATAACGGTCTTGTGGTCAGCCTTAAGGCTTTCAAGCATTTCCTTGTCAATGCCTGTGATGTAGTAAGGGTTTATTACAGTAGCCTTGACACCTGTTTTTTCCTCGATAAGCTTTGCAGCCTCAACGCCCAAGCCGTAGAATGAACCCAGTGCGATAACAGCAACCTGACTGCCCTTCTGTGTCATCTCATACTTGTTGAGCTTTGAAAGATCCTTTGTGAAAGGCTTGCCATCTGAAACAAGGCTTGCAGGAACTCTTATTGCAACAGGGTGTTCGTTCTGTTCAAGGGACCAATCCAGCATTGCAAGATATTCTTCCTTTGTTACAGGTGCAAGATAAACAAGCTCAGGGATATTTGATATCATCGGTATATCGTAAATTCCAAGGTGAGTAACGTCACTCATGCCGTAAACCGAAGCCGCAAAAACAGCTATTGTAACAGGACTTTTATTTATGCAAACGTCCTGAGAAAGCTGGTCGTAGGCACGCTGTATAAACGAGCTGTAAACACCGTAGAAAGGCTTTCCTCCGTTCTTTGCTATACCTGAGGCAAGTGCCATTGCGTGTTCCTCCGCAATGCCCACGTCCATAAACTGCTTGCCTGCTTTCTTTCTGACATCAGGAGTGAAGCCGAAAACCGTCGGAGTAGCGGAGGTTATAGCACACACGGACTTGTCAGCCTGCATTTTCTCAAGGAGATAATTGCAGGTAACAGTTCCGTAATCCTCGCCCTCAGGATTGTAAAGGGACTTGCCTGTTTCAGGGTCGAACGGCATATGCCAGTGCCATGTTTCCTTATCCTTTTCCGCAGGAGCATAGCCCTTACCCTTTTGTGTTACAATGTGAACAACAACTGGCTTTTTGCTGTCCTTTACGCCCTCAAAAGCCTCAATAAGCGAAGGAATATCGTTGCCGTCCTTAACGAAAACATAGTCAAGACCCATTGCCTTGAAAAGGTTACATTCAGCCTTGCCCTCGGTATCACGAAGAAGCTTGAGATTTCTGTACATACCGCCGTGGTTTTCTGCGATAGACATATCGTTATCGTTCACAACGATTATGAAGTTTGTATCCATTTCCCCTGCAAAGTCGATACCCTCCAGAGCTTCGCCACCGCTGAGAGAGCCGTCGCCGATAACAGCGATAACATTGCCCTCCTCACCCTTGAGATCTCTGGCCTTTGCAAGACCGCTTGCAAGACTCACAGAAGTGGAAGTATGGCCAACCGTAAACAAGTCATGCTCGCTCTCCTCTGGGTTTGTGTAGCCTGAGATATCATCGAACTTGTCAGCGTCAAGGTAGGACTCCTTTCTGCCTGTGAGAATTTTATGTGGATAGCTTTGATGTGAAACGTCAAAAACTATCTTATCCTTAGGGGACTCAAAAACATAGTGCATTGCGATAGTGGCTTCCACCATGCCGAAGTTAGGGCCAAAATGTCCACCATGCTTGCTGAGCCTGAAAAGCAGAGCCTTTCTCATTTCCTCAGCCAGCGCTGTCATTTCATCAACAGTGAGCTTTTTAACGTCAGCAGGTGAGTTTATTTTTTCAAGATACATTTTCATTTCCTCCTGTTTCACTTATAATTTTTCTTAGCTTTAGCTTACTTATATTGTACCACCTGGAGTTAGCTCTAAGTCAACAGGTTGTAGAGATATTTTACATTTTATTAACAATCAACCTAGCAAAAAAGCACGGTCATGTGCCGTGCTTAGTATATTTCTCTTGAAAAAATTTAATGCTGTGCTATAATTATAGTATCACCAATATCACACCGGAAAGGTCTTGAAAGCATGAAATACAAAGTTATAGACATAAGTGAGGAGGATTACGGCTGCGAGGGTATACCGGAGGACAGCGAACTCATGTGCAGTGTTTTGATCGAAAGCTCTGACGGCACACAAAAATGGTTGAAAATAGCTGACCGATATCTCAGAGAAAACGACATTGATATAGGCAGTGTCATCACTGCAGACTAGCCTGCCTCCCCTGGAATATCACGCATTATCCACGCAAGCTGTTCTTCTGTAGGCTCTTCTATCTCATAGCCGTTGACATTGTCGCCCTTGAAACAGTTTTGATACAGCTCCACCCATGCAAATGTTGACAGTTTGCAATCAGAATAGATTTCTTTTTCACCTTTGTACGGCAGATCTTCAGGATAGCAGGTCTTGATAATAGGATTTCCATAAGGGGTGCAGTCCTCGAACTTATCCTTATCGCTCCCAAAAGTGTCTTTACAGCACACTCCCCTCAATGAGTATCTTGCCACAAGATACTTTTCACCCTCCTCATCAGGGTTCTTTTTAAACGCTATCTGCGCCAGCTCGACAATAGCTTCTGCGGCGTATATAGGATAAGGAATTAAATATCCGTTGTGAAGCTCAAAGATCTTGTCCTCGTAATGAAAAGTCTTTCGCTTTTCGATAGTGCCATATTCTGCATACTGAAAAATGTTCAGCTCAGGGTCATCGGAGTAATAGTCGGTGACAATTTCCCCTGCCTTACTGCGGAAATAGCGTTGTTTCTGCGCTTCAAGCTGGTTCGATTCCACATTTTCATCAGAAAAATAATTGTGTTCAAATTCGTCGATATCCTCAGTAAAAAACGAAGCTGTGCCGCTTGTGCAAGAGGGACAGTTGGCGTCAAACAAGGTTATTTTGTATATCATATGGATTTCCTTTCTTAAAAGCAGTGCCAAGCATTTCGGTACTGCTTTTATTATATTCTATTATGTTCCCATTTGAGGTAAATAAGACTATTTTTCTTTGTCGCAAAGGAGAAAATATTCGCTCATGAGTTTGGCAAGGTGCAACGGCGCAGGCAGGCGGACAGATTGCCTGGAGGGATTTTCAGGCATAAGCTCTCTCAGTAGATTTGCATATCCCACCCACTGCTTAGGGTCGTCCTCCTCCCTGAGTTGCAGAGGATAATATTCCATAAGGGCGCATTCGTCAAAGCTTTTTATTGGATTATCCGCCCTGCAATTTTTATAGCTATTTCTATATTCAATATTGTCAGGGCGTGATTCTATTCCCCAGAAAACATCTTTTCTGCGATAAACTCCCGAAGCCTGCTTAAATTCGCCCTTTGCATTTATTTCAGTATAATAATCAGGCACTTCCAAAGTGCTTACGCCCTCTCTTAAACGGATAATCCTAAGATGAGAGTCTGTAAAAGCTTCCGTTCTTTCAGCATAAGAATTGCCTATCTTTATTTTCTCAGGAATAAAAGCCTTTTTCATATTGTAGCCTGAAATGCTTGTGTCAGATATTCCATGCCACAAATTTCTTGTCAAACCATTGCAAGAAACAAGCACAAGTCCGTCGCTTTCCTTATAAAGATCTCTCAAGCCCAAAAGCTTAGTGACAAATCCACCCCTTGCGACTTTATTGCACTTGTCTACAAAATCGTCCTTTCTTGAAAGCTTTGAAAAAGCAATAAGCGCTTCGGGATAAGAAAGCTCTCTTTCATCAAACAGACCGCACTCGGCTTTTACCTGTCCGCTTCGTGCGTTGAAAGTCACATACGCAGGCAGAAACTTAGCCGTCAACTCCGGCGATTTGCTTTCAGCCGCCCACAAAGGTCTTAAAGTCTGATAAGCATACACACCTATCACATCAGCGGCGCAGGCAGGATTTTTCACTGTGTTCCTGTTGTCAGCAAATTCCGTGTATCCAAACTGTCTGAAAATATCCAGCACCGCTCCATGTATCCTGCTTTTTGAAGGCTTATCCTTAGCTTTCTCATCTAAAACATCAGGGACAATAAACTGCGTAAGGCGATTTGTGTCCGCAAAACCTGCCCTCAGTGCGGCTTTCGGGTCGCCCTTTTCCTCAGAAGTGTTTTTCAGGATAACCACCGCGCCCTTTATCTCAGCCGACTTCTCAACGCTTTCCTGCACCCTTTTTATGCGCAAAAGGTGGTCTTCATAGCTTTTGCCGTTCATCATATCCCCAAGAGAGCCTATACTGCGCTTTTCTATCTCTATTTTCACATCTGAGCCGTCCGTGTCGCCAAAATACTGGCAGATATCCTCCATAATAGCGTTTTTTAAAGGCTCGTCGCTGTCATGACCGTATATCTCAAGAGTGATCTTATCCCTGCCCGTGCAGACTTTCAGCCTTTCTCTGCGCATTTTCTGGATATCAGCCGCCTCAAATTTCTTTTTGTCAGGCTTATTATAATGTATCGCCCGCACAGACTTCACCTCGCCCATAGGCTCTGCTATATCTTTCAGAAGCGGCGTCAGCTGATGATAAAACTCACATTTTTCCTTTACAGACACGCCCGTGCCGATATTCATATTAGTGAAATCCATGCCGAATTTATAAGGCAAAAGTATCTGCGGTCTCGCATTTTTGCCCACATAAATTTCAGGGTGTTTAAGCACCTCGTCCGCCGCAGGAAAATTTGAGTTATTATGATACAACCCATAGCAGTTTATGTCAGCATAGTTCCAATCACGAAAATATTCTGTCTTTTCTTTATCAATATTTTTTCGCTGCTGCTTCATTTTCATAACTCTGTATTTATTTTCAGACATTTTCACAAGAGCGTTTATGTTCTCTTTAAGATATATCTTCTTTTTCCACGCATTTGAAACAAAGCGTTTCACGCTTGGAAAAACAAGAAGCATACACTCACGCTGGGGCGGAGTTGTCTGAACTGAAAATTCAAGCCCGTAGGAATAGTATTGACCTTTATATTCTATAGGCTGGCTAACAAGCTTTTTTAAGCCACAATTGCTGAACGTAAGCTTCTGACCGAAAAAGGGTATGGTCTTTCCATTAAGAGAGTTCGCCACATACAGCGCAAAGGCGTCAAAGGCATAGTCCACCGCCGCAGTGCCGTCCTCGTTGAAAAGGCAAACTTCTTCCGAGGTGATACCATGTCTCAGCACATCAGGGTCTATCTCTCTTTTAAACTTTTCTGCTATCGCCTTTGTTTCCGAGGTCGCCTTATCATTCAGCTCATATTCTGCCGTGACCCATATTTTCATTATCTTGCATATCTTATGAACATCAGGCTCGTTCAAAGACACGAACCACCTGCTGTCATCAGAATTTGCTTTCATGTTGCCCACGTTTACAACTTCGTCAAGCCACCCGTTCAGGCATGCTTTCAAGCCGAACAGCTTCATATAATACTCCGGATCGTATTTTTTGTTAGCAGAAACTTGCAACTGTATGAGCAGTTCTTTCCAAGGCTTTGGAAAAGCAAGATAATACAGCTTAAAATTCCTCTTCTTCGGAATAAATGTCATCGGATATATCGGCGAATTCATTTTTTTCAACTCCTTTTTTGAATGCTTCATAAAACGGCTGATAAAGCGTTTCTGCTATCTTTCCCGTTTTTTTGTTGTCAATCATGCTGTCAAGATAATCTATAAGCTCGTTTAGCAGGTCATAGCCTGCAGTATTTTTCTCAGAACGGCGAAAAGCTCCGTCTGCAAAATAAACTCTCGGCGCAGGCTTGCTCTCGTCCGTTATCCTGCAAAGCCGTCCGAATATCTGCAAAATAAGCACAAACAAGCTTGCCGTTACGTCAAGCTTCATCACAGGGTCAAGAGAGCTTAACTGCATTTTCCCCTGACGTTCCATGAGCGACCATTGCCTTGTGGCTTCACTGCGAAGCTTTGCCGCCCTGTCAAAAGCGTTTTTCTTCCCCGACAGAACACAGTGTCTTTCAAGATAGCCGTTTAACTTTGTGCATTTTGAAGATATCTCGTCAGGAACTTCCATTGGGCGCACCAAAAAGAATACGCTTCCAAACGCCGAATGACCGTCCTTGTCAACGATATTGTAACCTCGCTCTATCGCCTGCGCAGGGGCTACCATTATATCAGCCGAATGATCTGAAAAGTCTGCAATCTCGCTCCTGAGTATCATGTTCTCGTCAAATTCATCTGCTTCCCTGCACATACATGCCACAGTCTTTCCATTCGACAAAAGTCTGTTGAGATAATTTGCCGCAGTTTGTGCTTCGCTGTAACTGTTCACTATCATAAGCAGTTTTCCCTCAGAGCGAAGCTCCGCTTCTATTGTCCCCATTATCTTTTTTATGACCTCTGTAAGGTTCTCTTCACGTTCTTCACTGCCACTGCCTGAAACTCTTATAGCCGTTCCAAGGTCTATCATTTTCGACTCCGCTATCTTCCTGCGCTTCCACTCCTCCGCTTCAAGAAGATACTTCACAGGCACATTGACATGATATTGCAAACAGCCGTCCGCCCAGCTTGACCCTGAAAGCATCAGCACATTAGGTCCTGCGGGCTGACCCTCCTCCGTGAGCCGAAGCCAAGGCATACGGTCCATAAGCGCACGTCCGAATGCGTATTGACGGTAAAGAATAAGCCCCTTTTGCGGATCGTTCTTCATGCCGAAAAGATTACCCATTGCAGATGAAGGGAGAATTTTCTGCTGTGCGGTAAAACGTGTAGACAAAAAGTCAGTAAGCTCCTGCTGTGTTTTCCGCTCATACGGCAAAAACAAATAGGAATCACTTATCTCCCTGATGTAATTATCGAACGACGCCACCACAAGATAAAGCTTGATATGGTCAGAAAAAGTCTTGTCAGGCTTACAGTTATTGTCCGTGAGCCAATCATTAAATGCTTCGGATAATTTCTTACTTTCTTTCTGTTGAGATAGTACAAGCATCATCAAATACTCAATATCCTTATCATTATCCATTCCAAGGGTCACACGTCGCATATGAGCCAACGCCTTGTCAGATATATACTTATTGCCCTTATTATCTTTGCAAAGGCTGTTATAAAGTATCTCAGCCGAAAACGTCCTGCTAAGTATGGTCTGCCACTTGCTGCCGTAAGAGTTTATAGCATTTCTAACTGCCATACAAACCCTAACAGAAATAGAAAGCTTATCAACATATTCTTTTTCATTATCGTCCAAGCTCTCAAGTACCTCTGTATCCATATTCATGACTTCACTGCACAAAGCCGCCGCATTCTGCCTAAACTTATCAAAGCTTGCTGACGGTGTGAAAAACTCGTCAAGTGTTTTCTGCACCTTGTCACATTCATCAAATATCACAAGGTCGGCTTGCTCCAGCACATATTCCAAAAACAGCTTGTTATCCCCCAAAAGCCTTATCGCCGCAAGCCCCTGCACAGTGGTCACGATAACATTTGACGTATAAACATCTCGGTACATTCTCACCGCAGGGCAAATATCCATATAAGGGCAATTATAGTGCTTTTTATTTTTCATAAGCGACCTGCACGGCTCGTTTCCAAACATTGGCGCAGAACTTTTGTCGCTCTTATTTTTTGCCATGCCGTCGATAATACAAGGGGCAGTGAGATACTTAGAATACTCATTTTGCAAATATTTTTCATGAGCTTTCGCCACCTGATCGATGTATTTTTCACGTCCGCTCCTGCCTATCACAGGTGAAACACTAACTCCAAACTGAGATAAATAAGAACACATCTCCAGCACACTTGAAACAGTGTCAAGCACAAGAACGACCTTTTTATCAGCCTTTGCAAGATGATAAGACAGCACTTTCATAAGAGTGGATTTTCCTGAACCGACCATGCCAACAAGGTTTGTTATCTTGTCGATCTCAAGCCTTTTCGCCCTCTTAACATTGCCCTCCGTGACAGCTTTTAGGGTGTTGCTTTTGAGTATAGCATAGCAATAATCATCAGGCTTTTTCTCAGCCATTTCAGCCGCACTTGCAAGCAACTCATCTGTAGAAACACTTATCTTTTTTCTGGTTTTCTTAGGCGGAGGACTTACAGGCATTTGCGGCGTGCGGTCAGGTATTTTAACATCAGCGCTATATACAGTGGAGCTTTTTTTGTCCTTAATGCTGTAGCTGTATTTTCCGCCCTTTGCATACTCAAAATGCCTATCTTCCTTGTGTTTTCTGATGTATTCAAAGTAAACGTCCGCACGGTCAGGCTCAACTGCCAGCTCAGTGTTTCGGGCAAATTTCAAGACCTTGCTGCCCTTTTCGATTTTCTCTGTAAAAATATACAAACAAAACTCGGACTGAGCATTGCGGTAATTTTCAAGAACCTTTGCCCAATTCATCTTTGAACTGCAAGAATGTAAAAGTCTGTGAGCTTTTTGAAGCAGAAAAGCAGTTTCATCGCAAACTACCTCACCCAAAAGGCTGTAATTATGAAGCAGAAGATACGCCTTTGTGGGGTCACCCTCAGGCTTGCATTTTTCCAAAAGAGCAAGGGTCATTTCCGCCTTGATGAAATCATCAATATTCACAGAAGTTGGAAGATAATTTCTAAGACTTCTTTTGATAGTTTCTAAGCTTGACATCTTCCACCTCTCCTTTCAGCTCTTTTGAAAAAATTCTCATGGAAACGCATTTAGCAATTGAATCAGGAAAACTGCTTCCTAACGCATCATTGCATATCTTGCAATAATCAGGATAATCCGTCAAACAATCGTCAGGCACAACATAAAAAACTTTTTGCGCCTTAGTATAAGTAAAAACATAGTCATTTTCAATGCTCTTTTTCAGCATATAAGGATTTCTGTGGGTCTTTGCGTCAATAGCCCAAACCTGCCCGTCAGGCAAAGTTATCTTTACATCATACTTATCTCTGTCAGGCCAAAGCTCCGCCCCGCAACCACATTTTTCCGCAATTTTCTGTATTTTCAACTCCAACTGCCCAGGCAAACACATATATCTCATAACACCATGCCTAAGCCGCCAATTGCCGTCCTGAAATCTCAATGGCTTCAAATCATCTTTTTTCGGTATATTTTTCAAACAACTTTTATTACAGCACTGTGCCTGCACACCATAAAAAGTCATTGTCCAACCGCATTTCGGACAAACATAACTCCCGTTTGGAACATTTTCGTAGGCTTCCGAGAATATCTTATTTATCATCTTAAAGTCTTGACAATGCTCCATTTTAAATTCACTCATTTTTTCATCAGCGCAAATTGGATTTTCCACAATAAACCGACGCACAGCCACATACAACTCGTTGGAAAGCTTAGACAAAAGAGAATAAATGTAACGCTGTTCCAAGTCATTTGCGTAATCTTTCTCTAAATCAGAAATAAGATCAACGCAATCGTCGGTGAGAGTATATCTACGATTTTCACTTAACTCTATCAGCGCATTTATATGATAAAGATCAAACTTTTCCACCATTTTGACAAAATAATTATTCCACCCCTCAAACCACGTTTTCACGGGCTTCACAGCATAATTCTCAATAAAAGCACATTCATGGAGATCTGAAAGCATATCATATTGCTCATTCACAGCCGCCAAAGCTGCAAGCCTATTTATCCCAGCAAAAAGCTTGCTACTGTAACTATACTTATCGTTACACTGCCGTTTCTCAAACAGCCCACATGCTATCAATCGTACCATCAAGTCAAAATCCAACTCATTCAAATCTGCCACTCCTTTTACCATATAAATAAAAAAGCCACCTTTTGAAAAACATCAAAAAGCGACCTAATATACCAATTAAAGCAAAGCAGATATGAATACCATTATTGTCCAATGTCAAAATATGATGTTTTTCGTGTACACTCATATCGTAAATCAACATCATAATTTTGTCAATAGTTTTATTTATAAGTTTCCAATAATTCGTATCTTTATACAAATTGATACTGCAAAATTTGTAGAAGATAAACAAAAAAAGTCGCAGACAAAACGACTACGACTTATAAAACACTCTGGCAGGGGCAGAAGGATTCGAACCCTCGGCACGCGGTTTTGGAGACCGCTGCTCTACCAACTGA